>OCHF01000084.1_pt1 | contig 77034 bp, 85 predicted proteins | sample 1538851 | NCBI WGS metagenome assembly OCHF01 (sample SAMN04571730, study PRJEB22368) | human gut metagenome | biome: human gut; material: stool | host: Homo sapiens | place: Luxembourg | collected 2012-12-07
ACCTTATTCAGAATATGAAAACTATATGCAAAGGATTTGAGAATATGCAGACAATTTATGAAACAAATAAAAGACAAGGTATTAGTATAAAAATTCCTAATGGCATCCATAAACCTAGAGAAATAAATACAATACTAGAAAATTGTATTAGCTTTTTTAAGCTAAAAAAAATAGTTGACCAGCAAAAAACTAGTCAACAAAACTAAAAAATTCCGACTAAAGTATAACATAAAAATAAGAAATAAGCCATCTATTTTAGATGGCTTATTAAAATACGAGGTAAAGACAATGGCTATAAATAAAAGATATTATTGGCTTAAATTAAGAGAAGATTTTTTTCAAGATGAAGCAATATCATGGCTTGAAGAACAAGAAAATGGGAAATTATATAGTTTATTTTATTTAAAACTGTGTTTGAAGTCTATAAATAATAACGGCGTATTAGTTAGACAAGTTGGTGATATGCTTATTCCATATGATGCTAAAAAATTAGGAGAGATAACTAATACACCAAAAGATACAGTTATCGTAGCATTAGAACTTTTAAAAAGAATTGGACTTGTGAAGATTTTAGATAATGGAGAATTATATTTAAATCAAGTACAGTACATGATTGGTTCAGAAACGGAAAGTACACGTCGTAGTAGAAAATCTAGGGAAAAGAAAAAACAACAAATCTCTAATAATTTAGATAAAAATATACCATTGTTGCAATGCAACAAAATTAGCAACAAAAATGCAACGGCAGATATAGAGATAGATATAGATAAAGATATAGATATAGATAAAGAGAAAGATAGTAGAAGAATAATATCTACTACTACTGATCTTCAAAAAAAAGAAGTAATAGATATTTATATGAACAATATAAATTATTCTATTAACTCTATTGAATATGAAAGATTAATAGATGATATAGATGAATATGGTGTTGAATGGGTAAAAGAAGCTATTACAAGAGCTGTAATGCAAGGAAAAAGAAAATTAGGCTATATAGAAGCTATTTTGAATAATTGGAAAGTTAATGGTTATGACGAATATAAAACGAAAAATAAAGTAAATACTTCTAGTTCTAGTAAATTATCAGATGCTGAACAATTAGCTTTGAATAGAGCACCAAAGAGTTTGCTTGATGAATTTTTGGAGCAGGAGGGAATAAAGAAAAATGGATAAGGTAGTAATCCCTCATAATGTAGAAGCAGAAAAAGCATTATTAGGAGCAATTTTAATTGCTAAGGATAAATCAATAGTGATTGATGAAGTCAATCAGATTATAAAATCTACAGATTTTTATAGAAAGGCAAATCAAGTTATTTATCTTACGATATTAGATTTATTTAATACGAGGAAAGATATAGATAGTATAACGTTAACGGAAAAGTTAACAAATACAAATCAGCTTGAAGCTGTAGGTGGTATAGCTTATATAACAGATTTATCAAATTGTGTTCCTTCTGCTGTCAATATAAAGTCTTATGCCAACATTGTGAGAGAAAATGCTATAAAGCGTGAATTGATTAATGCAGGACAGAAAATTATTCAGCAGGCACGAGAAGCTGATGGCGATGTTGATATAAATTTGGTGCTTGATAATGCGGAAAAAGATATTTTAGAAATTGCTAAAACGGCAAATAATACAGATAGAATTGTTGAACCAGCAGAATATATCATGAATGCTTTTACTGAAATTGAGAAAAGATATAACAGTAGTCAAGATGGCAAGTTATTTGGTCTTGATACTGGATTTAGTGAACTTAACAGAATGACTGGCGGTTTGCAAAAATCGGACTTAATCATTTTGGGAGCAAGACCAAGTATGGGGAAAACAGCTTTTGCACTTAATATTTTAGCTAATTTAGCAAGAAAGAATGTACCTGTAGCAATATTTTCGCTTGAGATGTCATCGGAACAGCTTACCAATAGATTATTTAGTCTATATGGTTTAATCGATTCAAATAGCATAAGACTAGGAAAATTAGATGGTAATGAATTGGAACGTTTAACATTAACATCAACAATATTATCAGGAAAGCCGTTATATATTGATGATACAGCAGGTTTGAATATGTCAAAGCTTAGGACTAAAGCAAGAAAGTTAAAACGTGAAAAAGATATAAAACTATTGGTCATAGATTATCTTCAGCTTATGCAAGGTTCATCAAGAAAAATAGATAGGCAACAAGAAATAAGTGAAATATCAAGAAGTTTAAAATTACTGGCACGTGAATTAGATATAACGATAATCGCTCTTTCTCAATTAAGTCGAGCAGTAGAATCAAGACAAGATAAACGACCAATGCTTTCAGATATTCGTGAAAGCGGAGCAATAGAACAAGATGCGGATATAGTAATGTTTCTATATCGTGATGAATACTATAACGCTAATACAAATGATAAAGGTCTTACAGAATTAATAATAGCTAAACATAGAAATGGAGCTATAGGAACAGTAAATCTTAAGTTCAGCAAGCAATTCTGTTTATTTGAAAATTTGATTTGAGGGAAGATAGATGAAAAATATAAAAACGATAAATATACCATTGGATTCAGAATTTAGTGCGGATATTAAACGACTTAAACAACGTAAAAGAAAAGATAATATTTGTAAATATTGTCTAGAAGCTGTGGCAGTGATCGGAGTTATCAGTATTGGATTTATGATGGTAGGATAAAAAAACATTGAGTATATAAACTCAGTGTGTGGAGGATTATATAGATGAGACAAATAAGAAGATTAATTGAATTAATAAAAAGGATATTTAGAAGAAAAAAAGAAGATGAAGAACCAATAATTTTAGATTTTAAATTACCAAAAAAATTAGATGAAATAACCAGTGATGAAATTATTGGACCAAAAGATGGATATAAGCCATTAAATTATCCATTGGAATGTAGTGTAAATCTAAAAATTAATAAGAAAAATAAAGAACGTATTTTAAATAATAGATGTTGCCCATTAAATCGTTGGGTTAATATCAAAAAAGCTGGAGGACTTAAACATGGTCGTAGCAAGTAAAAAGAATTTAGATAGATTAGAAGGTTATGGCTTTAAGAAAATAAAGTGTGAAGATGGCATATTCTGGAAGAAAAGATTATATAAGAAAAATATATTAACTGGAGGTATCTTGATAGATATAAGCCAAGATAAGGAATTTTATAATGTAAAAATCTTTCTTGATAGAGTTATAAAGCTACCTAGTGTTATTTACTATTTAATCAAGGACGGAATAATAGAGTGTATTTAGTATTAGAAACTGATAGTGGAATTATAACTAAGGCAGAAGCAAGTGAGTTCTGCCTTAGAAAATTAATTCAGATGCTAAGGAAACATAAAGAGCATATAAAAGGTGATTTGTATTTAACGAATATGAATGATTATTGGGAGAAAGTTGAATTATAAGGAGTAATAAATGAATAAGGTAATATTAGCAGGGCGATTAACAAAGGATCCAGAGGTAAGATATACGCAAACTGGAGTAGCAGTAGCAAGTTTCACTTTGGCGGTAAATAGAAGATTTAGTAAAGAAAAAGTAGCTGATTTCATTCCAATTGTTGTATGGGATAAAATAGCAGAAGTTGTGGGTAATAATTTAGTGAAAGGCAGTCAAGTCTTGATTGAAGGTCGTATTCAGATTCGTAGTTATGATGCACAAGATGGAAGTAAACGTTATGTAACTGAAGTCATAGCTCATGATGTAGAGTTTATGGGAAGTAAACCGAAACTCGATGGCGGTGTTGTACCAGCAGCAGCTAAAAATTTTGGTCAAGAAGTGCCACCTGATGAAGAGATACCCTTTTAAGAGAAAAAGAAACTATCTTAAAGCCAAGAAATTGAATAAAAATTCTTGGCTAGATAGTTTTAAACGAGGTATAGCGTATAAATTATCTAAAAAAGGTTATAAAATTATAAATTTTGATATAAAAAAGGTGATTGTATGAGAAACGTAATTTTATTTTTGATGATACAGTTATTATTAAAGTTAGAGCGACCATTTTATAAATTTGGTAAGTTATATGAAAAAACAAAGCATATAAAAAATCCCATTTTTGAAAAGGTAATATATAAAATCTTTGAATGGAATTTAAAAATAATGAGTGTTTTTAATTTAAAGATTAAAGAATTAAAACATAGTATTAATTTCTAAGATAATATAGGTTATTCTTTGAGGTCGGCAGAGAATAACTCTCTTGACAAAGTTTGTTGCTACAATTATACTAAGTTTGTAGCAACAAAGAAAGGAGAGAAAGTTTTGGCTGCTATGAAGAAAGGTACAAAACTTACAGATAACCCAAAAGATTATATGTTAAGAGTAAGACTGGATAATGATACTCTTAACAGATTAGATGAATTATGTGAGAAACATAATACTAATCGTTCGGTTATAGTTAGAATGGGTATAGATAAGTTGTATCAAGACAAATAAAAAAGCAATCTGCTTCACCGACCAAAGCTAACAGATTGCTTATCAACAATCACAGAGGATTGATAAATCTATTATATCATTCTTTGTGAGTACAGAAAAGGAGAATATATAATGGAAAATAATTTACAGATATTTAATAGTGTAGAATTTGGAAAAATAAGAACTATTATAAAAGATGATAATGTTTGGTTTATTGGTAAAGATGTAGCAGAAGCTTTAGGATATAGTAACACTAGTAAAGCTATAATAACGCATATTGATAAAGAAGATAAACAATTTTTGATGTTAGATATAGTAAACTCCCAAAATGGGAATGTGCCTATTGGAAAAACTAAAACCGCAATTATTAATGAAAGTGGTTTATATAGTTTAGTTTTTTCTAGCAAGTTACCAACTGCAAAAGAATTTAAACGTTGGGTAACTAGTGAAGTATTACCTTCGATCAGAAATTATGGTGGATATCTCACACCAGCAAAAATAGAAGAAGTTTTAAACAATCCAGACATAATAATCAAGTTAGCAACTGAATTAAAACAAGAACGAGCAAAACGTATTGAGAATGAAAAGAAAATTGAAGTAGATAAACCAAAGGTATTATTTGCTGAAGCTGTAGCAACAGCAAAAACTTCTATTCTTATTGGTGAGCTTGCTAAGTTAATAAAGCAAAATGGTTATGATATCGGACAAAAAAGATTATTTAAATTTTTACGTGAAAATGGTTATTTAATCAAACATAAAGGTGTTGATTATAATATGCCAACACAAAAATCCATGAATTTAAACTTATTTGAAATAAAGGAACGTGCAATCAATCATACAGACCATATAGAAATAGTTAAGACAACTAAAGTTACAGGCAAAGGACAGATTTATTTTATTAATTTATTTAATGAAATGCAGAATGAAATATTTTTATAACAGGTAAGGGGGTATGCTCAATTTTGAGCACACCCAAATGTTATATGAAAAAACAAAGCATATAGAAAATCCCATTCTTGAAAAGGTAATATATAAAATCTTTGAATGGAATTTAAAAATAATGAGTGTTTTTAATTTAAAGATTAAGGAATTAAAATATAGCATTAATTTCTAAGATAATATAGGTTATTCTTTGAGGTCGGCAAAGAATAAAATTTTCTTGACTTTTTGAGTACCATAAATTATTATTTAATTGTTGGTACTCAAAAAAGTGAGGTGATTATATGAGTACTAAAACAGGACGACCAAAAGCAGAAAATCCTAAGTCTGTTGATTTGAAGGTTCGTATTGACGAAGATATGCACCTGAAATTAATAAGATATGCAGAAGTTAATAGAATAACTAAAGCAGAGGCAGTAAGACGAGGAATAAATATACTTTTGGAAAAAACTGAATAAAAAAAAGACAGCCCACTCACCCGACCAAGAGTTTAGGAACTGTCTATTATCAACCCACAAGGACTGATAAATCTATTATATCATTCTTTGTGGGGACAGAAAAGGAGAATATATAATGGAAAATCTTATACAAATAGTAAATAATCAAGCTGTAGTATCCAGTAGAAAAGTTGCTGATAGCTTTAGAAAAGAACATTCAAAAGTACTTCGTTCAATAAAAAATGTTATAGAATTGACTCAAGCCCAAAATGGCTTTAGTGAGTTAACTCGAAATGATGAAATAAAAAAATGGTTTTATGAAACAACATATATTGATAATAGGCGAAAGATAAAAAAGTGCTTGACAATTAATGTCGACAAATATTATTATATTGATGTCGACATTAATAGGAGGTGAAACAATGTCTGACAAAAAGAAAGCTGGCAGACCCTTCTCCGAAAATCCTAAATCAGTAAAACTTACTGTAAGGGTAGATTGTGAAACGGTCGATATTCTGGATGCTTATTGCAGAAAGAACAATATCAGCCGTGCCGATGGTGTGCGAGAAGGAATAAAAGCTCTCAAAGACAAATAAAAAAAGCAACCTGCTTACCGACCAAAGCATTCAGGTTGCTTAATCAACAATCCCATAAGGAACTGATAAATCTATTATATCATTCTTTGTGGGAACAGAAAAGGAGAATGTATAATGGAAAATTTAGTAGAAATTAAAAAAAATCAGGTTATAACATCTAGCCGTCAGGTTGCGGAATGTTTTGGTAAAGAACATAAAAATGTGTTACGGGATATTAAGGAAATTTTGGCGGCTCAAAATTCAGCCACCAGATTTTTTTACGAAACCACTTTTGAAAATCGCGGCAAACAATATCCTATGTATCTAATGAACAGAGACGGATTTTCACTTTTGGTTATGGGTTTCACTGGTAGGGAAGCATTGCAATGGAAAATTAAATATATCGAAGCCTTCAACGATATGGAAAAATATTTGAAACAATTACAAGTATCAAATGTTGATAAAAAAATTCTTGATTGTAAATATGATGAAGTTCAGATGGAAAAATCAAAATTGTGGTTGGAATTAGCTGATAAAGTAGATATAAAAGAATATAAACAAATGGCAAAAAGTTATGCTTTTAATACTTTAGCAGGAAGTAATGTATTACCATTGCCTGAAGTAAAAGAGTTGACTTATTCGGCAACAGAAGTAGGCGAAATTTTTGGAGTTTCTAAAAATAAAATCGGTAGTTTAGCAAATAAACATAATTTGAAAACAGATGAGTACGGAAAGTATTTCTATGATAAATCAAGATATTCCAATAAAGAAGTGCAGACATTTAGGTATAATAGAAAGGCTATTGAAGTATTTAAAAGTTTATTAGGTGGTGCTAAAGAATGAAAAGTTTTGATGAACTTGAATTTAAATATAAAGATGCTATAGAACAATATGATTTAAATAGTGCATGGGCTAGTGATATAAGAGAAACAATTTTAAGTTTAAAAGATCCTAAAGAAATTGTTTTAAGTTGTTTACTTGATGGATTAGAAGATTGTTTTGAGAAGAAAATAAAAGCTGAAAGTTATTTGTTGAAAAATGGTTTTAATGAAAATGAAATAATATTATTGTGTTGTCAATATAGTGAATACTGTAATAAATGATTTTAAGAAAATGAAAAAGGATAGCTCGAAATGGGCTATCCTTGTCATATTTGGAGGATTTCATGGGAAAAGATAAAGAAAACTTAGAAATAGCAAAAAGATATTTGGATAGTGTACGAGAAGCAAAACTATATGCTATAGATATAGCATATAGAGTAAAAGAATTAAAAACAACATCAAAGAAATTGATTGCAGTATATCAGATGGAATCTGTTGGCGGAAGTAATAAAAAAATGGACATATCAGATTATGTTACTAAGATTGATGAAGAAGTTGCTAAACAATTAAGAGCAATGCAGATATACGCTAAAAAAGAACAAGAGGTAAAAGAATGTATAGATAATTTAGGAGTTGAGGACAAGGTCAAAAGAGTTTTATCTATGAGATATTTATCTTTTCTCAAATGGGTTGATATAGCAAATATTTGTAATTGTTCTATTAGATATGTATATAAATTACATACCTTAGGATTGATAAATATATATACATTAATTATTGCTAAGAGACATTGACAAAATATGTTATAATTAAATTATATATGATAGTTAATATCGTATATAATTTAATTATAAGGATGTCAAATGATAGAACTAGTAGGATATCATGGAACGATAAAAACTAATGCTGAAAAAATATTATCTAGTAAAAACTTTATAGAAAGTAATAATGATGATGAATGGTTAGGCCATGGGATATATTTCTTTGCTGATATAGAAAATGCTATAAAATGGGCTAATGAAAGAGCAAGTAGATATAAAGAGCCAGCAATAGTGTTATCTGTGGACATAAAATGTGATGCAGATAAATATTTGGATTTAGATTATAAAGTTAATCGGGATAAAGTATCGTTATTTATGAAAGATATATTAGAAAAAAGAGGTAAAGATCTTAGTTTTTGTAAACGAGATGAAGAAAAAAGATGTATATCTTTTAATTTATATAAAAAAATGTGTAATATAGATGTAATGGGGTTTTCTTTTTTTAGAAAAATAAAAAAAGGAAATTCATTAGATAGAGATTTATTAGGATTGAGTAGTATACCTGAAAAACAAATTTGTGTATCCAACCATCTATGTATTAGTAATATCAAAATTGTTAGAGGTGATGAGTATGTTAAGCGAATATGAATATAAAAAAGCTTTTGAACTTTTAGATGAACTTTTAGATGAATATAATATTCCAAACAAAAAATCGGAGGACGGTATTGCTAGAATTGATGGTTTAACAGTAGAGGAATATTTTGATAAAATAGGGCTATTTAATGATATTATTGATAATATATATGATATGCCTACTCAAGATATAGAAGATATAGCAGAGATAGATTATGAAGATAATGAAGATAATGAAGATATTAATGAATTTATTTTAGCTGCATAAAAAGGATAAAAAATGATGATTAATCAAAATGAAATAAAATCAACAGCATTAAGAAATTTAAATATGTATTTTGAAAATATAAATTTTCAAAGTAATGGTAAAAATATTAAAGACGTACCAAAGGGTGTAAATATTGGTTTTAGAGAAATTCATGAATATGAAGAAGATAAAATATTTATAAAGTTATATTGTAGAGTTGAAAAAAAGGATAAATTTGAATTGAATTTGTGTTTAGTAGGGTCTTTTTTAGTAGGAAAAGATTTTCCAACAGATAAATTATTACCAAATGCAATAGCAATAATGTTTCCTTATTTAAGAAGTCAAGTAACTCTTATGACTACTCAACCTAATATAACTCCTGTAACAATACCACCTATCAATATTAATAGTTTTTTAAAAAGACAAGAGGAAGAATTTAATAAAAATAAAAATTAGTTCACTAAAGTTCATTGAAGTTCACTATTAAAATGTGATATAGTTATAATCAGCTTCATAGTTAATATAAAAAGGAGTGATTAATATGTTAACAGAACGAGATATTAGTGAAGAAGAAGTTTTAATAGAAATATCTAACATGGAACAATTAATAAAAGATACCTGCCGTTGTTTAAAAAGAATGAAGGAACGTCCTATAGGTGACGAAAGTGAAACACAACATATTTTGGAAAAAAATTTAGAGCATAATAAATGGATGCTAAATTTTTGGAAACAATATTTAAAAATAAATTTTAGAAATAAAAATTAGTTAGTATCTGATATAAAAGACAGTCAATAATGGCTGTCTTTTTTTGTACATAAATTTAAGAAGAGATATAGTCGATAGATTATATCTCTTTTTTATTGGTGGTGAGAAAATGTTACAGAAAAAACAAAGAGTAAAGCTCTATGGTCAAAAACTAAGAAAATTAAATCATGATATTTTTGAACGTGATGGTTATAAATGTATTATATGTGGGAAATATGTAGATGACAGTCATAAGTTTCATCACGAACCATGTGGTCAATACAAAAGCGATGAAATGTGTGGCGGTGTTGTATTATGTGATAGTTGCCATTATGCTCGCCATAATACAGATAGATTAAAAGAAATAAAAGATAAATGCAGGAGGTATCTAAAGAATATATATGGATAGTCCGTTTATTGTTCCAAGCAACCCAACACCAAAGGAAATAATAGAACTCACAGCTCGTGCAACTAATACTCTTGCACTGATTGCAGAAAAGTTGGCCAGGTATAAAAATGTTTTAAATGAGGCTGAGGATTTATTAAAGCAGATACAATCTGAAAGACTTTTATTATATATGGAACAGTATCCAAAAGCTAACCAACTTAAACTCAAAGCTTTAGTAGATGTTGATATAGATGTTAAAAAAACTAAGAAGGTCTATAAAGAAGCCAAGGCAAAGGTTATACTAACAGAAACAGAGTATAAGACATGGGATAATAGATTTATTTGCTTGAGAAAAATAGCATCTATTATAGAAACGGAATTAAAGAGCATAAGATGACTGCGGGTCCTTCTTGGAGACCCTGTACGCTATTGCGGGACCGTGAGCCCGGACTTTTTTTCTCAAAAAATCGAAAAATGAGCCTTACAAATAAGCCTTTTAAATGTCTTTTGGTGGTGGAAAACACCGCGAAAAGTTATATTTAACGGGCTTTTTTTATTTGTAAGGTGAGATATAAATTTGTCAGATTGGAGGTTGAACTGTGAAAAAGGAAAATGAAGTGCAGGAGGATACAAAATTTATTTACAGCACAGCCGACACCTGCGACTTTTTTTCCATAAGCAGGGACACATTATCCAGCTGGGCAAAAAAAGGCGCGCCGAAAATCGGCCGCGGTAAATGGAATATCCGGGAATTAATGCTGTGGCGGTATGAGCAGCAGAAAAACGTCAGTCCGGAAGCCAGAAAACTGGAAGCGGATGCGCGGTATCGGGAGCTTAAAGCGGAAATGACGGAAATCCAGCGCGACATTTTGAATGGCAAATACATTGCATCGGCGGAAGTTTATAAAACGCTGGTGGAATGTTTCGGAAAAATAAAATCGATTTTGCTTTTTACCAGCAATCAGATTGCAACAGATTTGAGTTCTCAATATCCGGAGATAACTTTGCTGGTTAAAGAGAAAATCGATAAACAAATTGAGAGGTGCTTAAATGAGTTATCTAAAACGGGGGCTAGTCGAAAGAAGTAACGGCTCAAAGCAGACTTTAGATAAAATTATCGCCCTTGCTATGCAGACCTTTAAGCCGCCGGAAAGACTAACCGTCAGCCAGTGGGCGGATAAAAACAGAGTTCTGTCCGCTGATGAAACGGATAAGCCCGGACCGTGGGAGACGGTCAACGTTCCATATCTTAGAAAGATAATGGACAGCTTCAATAACGAGCATGTAAGGGAGATTGTCTTTCTTAAATGTACGCAGATTGGCGGCACGGAAGCACTTTTAAATATGGTCGGCTATGTAATTGACCAAAATCCGAATCGGATTATTTACGTTCTGCCGGATGATACATTTTGCAAGGATTTTTCCGAACTCAGACTGCAAAAAATGCTTGATAGTTCTCCGACACTTAAGAAAAAATTTAATGAGTATGAGAGCAAGGACACACTGCTGAAATTTAATGGCGGTTTTATCTTCTTTGCATCAGCGCAGTCTCCGGCAAAGCTGGCCAGCTGGTCGAGCCGATATATTTTCCTGGATGAAATTGAAAAATTTCCAAAGAAAGCCAAGAAGGAAGCCAGCCCGTTAAAGCTGGCCGAGGAAAGAACGAAAAACCGCTTTAATGCAAAAATCGTGAAGGTATCAACGCCGGTATATAAAAGCGGGCCGATATGGATTGCATGGGAAAAAGCGGATAAAAGATACCGTTATTTTGTCCCGTGTCCGCATTGCGGCGAATACCAAACACTTGAGCTGGCAAATATAAAATGGCCGAAAGACGCCGAAGGAAATTCCGATATCACGCTGGCACGGCAAGCGGCTTATTATGTATGTAAAAAATGCGGCGGCCGAATTGATGACCGGCATAAAATGCAGATGTTAAAGCGGGGAAAGTGGATGGCGGAAAATACAACGGTCGGTCATGCCAAATCCGTGGCTTTTCATATTAATTCCATATATTCGCCGTGGGTTCGGTTCGGCGATGTGGCAGCCGAATTTCTGGCCAGTAAAAATGACCCGGTAGATATGCAGAATTTTGTAAACTCATGGCTCGGAATGCCGTTTGAGGACACTGCATCCGAACTTGAAGCTAATCAGATTTTGGCCAGAAGAACGGAAATACAAGAGGGTTGCGTTCCGGATTTTACACAGCTTATAACCTGCGGCGTGGATGTGCAGAAGAACAATCTTTATTACACTGTACGCGCCTGGGGATTTGGCGTAATAAGCCAGAATATCCAGTACGGCTCTTTAAAAAATTTCGATGAACTTACAGAGCTTCTGGATAAATATTTTTGCGATACAAACGGGGAACCGCGCTGGCAGATAGATTTATGCGTTATAGACAGCGGGTACAGAACTGAGGAAGTTTATGACTACTGTCTGCAAATGCAGAGCCTTATGGGAAATGTGGTAATCCCCTGCAAAGGTGAGTTTAACGTAAAAAGTGAAGGGCGGTTTAGAAAAAAGGTAATAGACAATGTGAGTGCAACGGAGACAAAGGCAGGACTGGGGCAGACCATTTATCTTGTAAATGTAGATAAATACAAAGATGTTATCGCGTCCCAATTAAAGCGGCCGATGTATCAGTACGGCGCATTTATGTTTCATGCCGACACGGAAATCGAATACGCCGAGCAGATGACGAGCGAGCATAAAATCGTAGAAATAAAGAACAACAGGGAAGTTTATACATGGGTTCCGAAAACTAGCCATGCTAGAAATCATTATTGGGATTGTGAAGTATATGCTTCTTTGGCAGCTGATTTAATGCACGTCAGACATTTGGATAAGTTGGATATAAAGGAAGGTGAGTAAATGCGGACAACACAGGAACAGCTCGAAGCCATAGACAAAGCAATTTATGCTTTAGAAAATACAGGCGTTAAAAGTTATAATCTCGGTACATACAGCGTAACAAGAGAGGATTTGGCCACGTTGTACGCCGAACGAAGGCAGCTTAAAACGGAGCTGGCGTATGAAAATAGTAATGGAGGTGTATTTGTAGGAGTGTTTAACAAATGAACGTATTAGATAAGGTAATAAATTATATATCTCCGAGCTGGGCTTATAAGCGCATGCACTGGCGCATGGGAATACGACAGGCATATGATGCCGGTAAAATTTCCAATACTTCTGCCGGTTGGGTGCCGTATAATGCAAAATCCGAACAAATGAATGAAGCGGAACGCGACTTCATCCGCGCTAGAGCAAGGGATAGAGAGCGCAATTCCGATTTTATGCAGGCTCTTATAAAAACGTATGAGAGAAATGTAATCGGCGCAGGGTTCAGGGTGCAGGCGCAACTTAAAGACGAAAAACTCGGAAATGAGATGGAAAAAATATTTTCCGAATGGGCGCAGTCCCGTAACTGTGAAGTAACGGGACAACTTAGTTTCAGGGAAATATGTAAGATGATTATCCGCCGCCGGATTATAGACGGCGGTATTTTAATTGTTAAGACATACAGCGGCAATAAGAAATACCCGTTTCAAATTCAGCTCCGCGAGGTAGACGATTTGGACACGGCCGTATTAACTGGAAATAACGGCAATATGGTTATAAACGGCGTGGAGGTAAACAGATATCAAAAGCCAGTTGCCTATCATTTAAAAGTTTATTCTCCGGACGGCTGGGACACAGGAAAAACGGAACGGATACCGGCGCAAAGGGTACTGTTTCTATTCGATAAAAAAATGCCGTCCCAAATTCGCGAAATCAGTGAAACAACGTCCATGCTGACGAGAACAAACGACATTGATGATTATATCCATACGCTCTCTTTAAAAGAAAAAATCCAGGCAGCTTTTACTGTCTTTATTAAAAGACAACTGCCCACTATGATTGGTGGACTTGGCAGAAATGCGCCGGCACAAAAACGGGAAAGATATCCGATAACGGAAATTAAACCTGGAATGATTTTTGAATTGCAGCCGGGCGATGATGCCACGTCTATTGTACCGAATGGCCAGGCGCAAAATGCTAAGGAATATATTTCCGCTATTCAGCGTATGGGAGCATCCGCGCTCGGTATCGGCTACGAAAACGCCAGCCGAGATATGAGCAACGTAAATTATTCCAGTGCCAGACAAAACCTTTTAGAGGACCAGAAGAATTTTACGGACTGGCAGATGTGGCTTATAGAGCATTTCTTAAAGGAAATTTATACGGAGGTTATTATTTCGGCGGTGCTTGCCGGAACACTCCAAATAAATGACTTTTGGGAAAAGAAAACGGATTATCTGGCTCACAGATGGATTGCTCCGGGCTGGAGCTGGATTGACCCGCAGAAAGAAGTAAATGCTAACAAAATAGCAATAGAAACAGGTCAGGACAGCGTTATAAATATTTGTGCCAAAGCTGGCCTTGATTATAAGGAAGTATTGGAAGACCAAGCGAAAGTTTTGGCATATAAAAAAGCACTGGAAGAAAAATACGGTATAAATTTCAGCTCCGGCAGTGCAATAGATACCGCGCCGAAGCAACAGACAAATGAGGAGGGAGAAAATGCAGCAGAAAGCAAATCCAACGGTGCAAAAAATTCCGCAAACCAGGGAAATAATACTAGCGCAGGAAGCGATTAATGAGGAAAACCGAACGGCCGTATTGTCTTTCGCATCGGAAACGCCGGTGAGACGCTGGTACGGCAGTGAAGTATTGCAGATTGATACGCAGAGCGTAGATATGCAGCGCATAAAAGACGGCCTTTGTTGTCTTTTGTATAACCACGACACCGATGAAGTAATCGGGAAGGTAATGCGTGCATGGATAGAAGACGGAAAGGCAAAAGCTGAAGTTTACTTCGATGATGACGAAAAGTCGGAGAGGGTATGGCAGAAAGTAAGAAAGGGCATTATTAAAGGCGTTTCCGTTGGCTACATTGTAGACGTATGGGAAAAAGTCGAGGAGGGTGCCGTTTCTACAAATGGCCGTGTAACGGGTCCGGCATATATTGCAACCCGTTGGAATGTTATGGAGATATCTATAGTATCCGTTCCGGCAGATTCCGAAGTAGGTGTCGGCCGAGCGCAAAATATGCAAGAAGGAGAAACAGGAATGGAAACAAATAATAATCCGGTACAGGAACCAAAAAACACAAATCCGCAGGAAGGTAATAATCGCAGTCAGTCGAATAATACTCCACCGCCGACAGATACAAATGAAGGACAGGCGGAAAATGAACGTGTAAGAGGCATTGTAAGCTTATGCAGAGAGTTTAATGTCGATAGTGAAAAACTGGATAAATTCCTGGCCAACAGAAATATGACAATCCATGATGTAGAACATGAAATTTTAGAAGGACTTAAACGTAATAATAAGCCGTCTAATACAGCAAAAGCACAGGTCGGCACGGAAGAAAGAGAAAAATTCAGAGCCGCGGCAACGGATGCCATTATGATGCGTGAAGGTTTTAATATCGAAAAACCGGCACCGGGTGCAACGGAACTAATGGGCGCAGGTATCCGCGACTACATGATTTATTGTGTAAAACGTGAACAGCCAGAAATGAGAAATCTTGAATTTATGGATGTACAGGAATTGGCGCGTGTAGCCATGACCGGCACGGGAGCACTTCCGGGAATTTTAAGCAATGTGGCCAATAAATCTATGGCGCAGGCGTATGCTCTGGCCAATACAACATATCAGACATGGACGAGCAGAGGAAATAATAAAGATTTCAAAGAGGCAACTCGTTATCGTCTTGGAGAAGCTGGAGAACTTCTGGAAATCAAGGAAAGTGGCGAATTTAAATTTGATACCTTAAAAGAAGCATCTGCAACAGCTAAAGTATTAACTTACGGCCGTGCATGGAGTTTAACAAGACAGGCTATTATCAACGATGACCTCGGAGCACTTACGACAATCCCGACAAAATACGCTTATGCCGCTGTTTTGGGTATTAATAAACTTGTTTATAAAACGCTGGCGGATACGTCCACGCTGTTCACTTCTGCCCGTAAAAATTTAGGTACAGCAGGAAAATTGAGCATTACAACGCTCGGAGAAGCACGTAAGTTAATGCGTAACTTTACCAATATTGGCGGTAAAGAAAAATTGAACATTGCGCCTAAATATTTAATTGTACCGTCTACACTGGAAACGGAAGCGCAGCAGCTTTTACATTCCACGGCAGACCCGCAGGGCGCAAACAGCGGCGTAAATAACCCGTTCAGAAATGCACTTACACTTATCTGCGACAGCGAACTTGACCAGTACAGTGAAACAGCTTGGTATTTGGCGGCTGACCCGATGCTTGCAGGCGGCGGTATTGAAGTAACGTATTTAAACGGCAAGAACAGCCCGACAATCGACAGCCAGGTATCTTTTAAAAATCTCGGTATGGATTTCCGAATTTATATTGATTACGGCGTAAATATTATTGATTGGCGTGCTTTTGTTAAAAATGCCGGAGCGTAAAATAAGAAAGGGGTATAAAAAATGAGTGATTTTATTCAGGTTGGTGAAAAAATTGATTTCCTTAACAGTACAGGGGCTGATATCGCGTATCATGATGTTGTACCTGTTGGCACTAGCTGTATTGGCGTGGCGGAGATGGCAATCCCGCAGAACGAAACGGGAACAGTAAATTTAGAAGGAGTTTGGGAACTCACGGCGGATAATGCAACGGTGTTTAATGTCGGAGATATGCTTTACTGGAATACTGCCGGAAAGAAACTTACCAAAACAAACACCGATGTACCGGCAGGAATTTGCGTGTTAAAAAAAGACGCTTCCACAGAAACGGCAAGAGTAAAACTTTTAGGCAATGGAATATCGACAGGAGAGTAATAAAAGCTATCTATAAAAAAAGGATGGCTTTTTTTGAGGTAAAACATGAACGATTTTGAAAAAATGGTGTTGCATGACCATAAAAAAATTTTTTTAAATCCGCATGAATTGGGGCAGGAACATAATTTAAACGGGAGTATTTGTCTTGCAAGTGTACAGTCTTTAACGGATAAGGAAAAATTAGTACAGCAAAATGTGGATTTTGGCAGGCTTGCCGGAGAAACTATAAACGTATTTTGTACGGAATACGATTTACAGGAAAAACCGTTTAAAGGTCAGTTATTCAGATTGGATGGGAAAGTTTATTATGTGCAGGAGGTTGTAGATAATTATGGTATGCTTAAAATCACTTTAGGAGTGAACAAGCCATGAGCTTTGTTGTAGATACAAAAAATTTGGAAAGAGTGCGTAAAATGCTTGCCGGCGTGCCACACGGGTCTGAAAAAGCCGTGGCGAATGCTATTAACAAATCTGCTCGAACGGCGGTTACCGGAGTTATAAAAGGTTTAAGAAAAAACTATACAGTAAATTCAAAGCACATAAGAAAGAACGGTTTTAACATAAAACGTGCCAATGCGGGAAATTTAGCAGCCGTTATCACGATAAGAGGCAGAGTTTTAGGATTAAATAATTTCTTTATGACCCCGAAAGAACCTGCAAGAGAAATTCCATTTGCTAGAGTAAAAAAAGGCGGAGGCGACAGTTTTCCGGGTGCTTTTGTTGCACGCATGAAATCAGGGCATGTAGGAATTTTTCAGAGGCTTCAGGACGGAACACACGGTAATATAAAAAAATATATGCAGGGATATAAACCGAGAGCCAAAAGAAAAGGAAATGGTCAAACAAAAGGGCGTGCCAGTATCTCCGAATTTTATGGACCGTCTGCTTCTTATATGGCAAAAAATCCTGAAATTCATGCAGATATGACACTTGATGTAAAAAATACCTTTGAAACAGAACTAAGTAGACAAATTGGTAATATTTTAAAGAAAGAGTGATATTTTGGCAGCAATCGAATTGACACAGGAAATAGTTAATTTTTTGAAAAAGATTAATAAAAATTACGACAGTAGAAATGAAAAAGAAATTGCCGTTGTCGAAGGATTTATACCGGATATGTCTCATGTACGCGACCTTGAAAAATTTTGTCCACGTATTATTGTGCGGGCGTACCAGATAGAAGACAGTGATAAGGATTTATCCGGAGGTGTTGCCGAGATAAAAGTTTTAATGACTTTTCTAACATATGTCGAAACAGATGAAGACACATACCTTTTAATTTATAACTGGGTGGAAAAAAACCGCCGTGCATTATTAAAACACAGACATTTAGGGGCATACGTTTTAATGCTACCGATGACAACGCGCGTTTTAGATGAGGATAGCCAACCCAGACCAATGTGGGGAGCTTATATAGAAGCAACTTATCAGACGGTAAGTATAGAAGAGGAGGGACTGATTGAAGATGACTACGGATAAGAATAACAGCACAGCAGTAATTTATATCGGTCCTATGATTGTGAAGTATGATTTAGTGCCGAATAAATGCTTTAAAAAAGGTATTCCATATGATTATCCACCGTATAAACAGCTTTTTGCTGAATATAATTTATTTAAATATTTATTCGCTGCGCCGAAAGAATTGATTGCTAAAAAACGCAATTTAAAATTGGTGGGAACGGTGGAAAATCAGGCGGTAAATCAGTTGAAAGAAGGGAAATAGACAAATGCCAACGACATATAAACACGGGATTTACATTCAGGAGCAGGAGACTGCTTTAGTTCCTACAATAGAGGTAAGTGCAGGGCTTCCTGTCGTAGTTGGTACGGCACCGGTACATCTTGCAACGGATGCGGTACCGGCAAACAAGGCAACGCTTATTTATAACTATGCCGATGCGGTGTCTCAATTCGGGTATTCAGACGACTGGGACAATTATACTTTATGCGAGTATATGGACGCCGCTTTCAGCAAAAATAGCGTAAGCCCCGTCGTTTTTATAAATGTTTTGGATATAACAAAACATAAACAGACGGTGGCAAGCACACAGAAAACACTTGTAAATAAAGAAATAACCCTAAATGAACCAGTAATTTTATCGACTTTAGTCGTGAAAAAAGACGACGTGGGAGAACCGCTTATTAAAGATACGGATTATCTGGCAGCTTACAATGATGACGGACAGCTTGTTATAAGCATATTAAAAGAAGATATTGAGGACAGTATTTATGTTGCTTATGATAAAATCGATCCGTCTGCAATTGATAAAGATGATATTATCGGTGGGGTTGACACGGCGACGGGACAGAATACAGGACTTGAAGCAGTGGCGGACGTTTATCCGTTGTATAACCTTGTGCCGGGACAGATAATCGTACCGAAATACAGCTCTGACAGTGAAGTTGCCGCCGTAATGGATGCTAAATGCGAAAATATAAACGGCAGTTTTCGCTGTATTGCACTTATAGATGTGGATACAAACGCCGTTAAAAAATATACGGATGTTAATAATTGGAAAAACCAGAATAATATTTCTACGGCAAATCAGGTATGTTATTGGCCTATGGTTTCTCTTGGAAATAAAAAATATCACATGTCGGTTTTAGCTTCTTGTGTAACTTTAAATACAGATGCGCAACATGATGATGTACCGTTTAAATCCCCGAGTAATGAAACAATAGCGGGAGACGGATTGTGTTTAGCGGACGAAACGGAAGTTGTTTTCGGCAAGGATATTGCAAATTATTTAAACGGTATCGGCACAGTTACGGCGATAAATCAGAATGGTTGGAAACTTTGGGGCAATAATACGGCTGCATATCCGGGAACAACGGACCCGAAAGACAGGTGGATTGCCTGCCGCCGCATGATGAACTGGGTAGGCAACACACTTCAAACGACATTTTTCTCTAAGGTGGACAATCCGATAAGACCGCGTTTTGTGGAAAATATAGTAAATTCCGCGAATGACTGGCTGAACGGGCTTACGGCACAGCAGGTTATTTTAGGCGGCAGAGTTGAATTTTTGCAAGCTGAAAATCCCACTACGGATTTAATAAACGGAGAGGTTAAATACCATGTTTATATCGGATTGCCTGTTCCGGCGGAAAATATCACATTTACACTTGAGTTTGATGTAGCGTATTATGATACATTATTCGCCTCGATGACGGCATAAGGAGGTAAAAAAATGAAACTGCCGACACATATAGAAAAAGCGAAATGTTATGACGCGGATAATAATATGCAGTATGTAGGAATGGCAAGTATAACGCTTCCGAGTATAGAAAAGAAAAAAGCGACTATTGAAGGTATGGGCGTAATGGGCACGATAGAAAACCCGACACGCCGAGCACTCGAAAGTATGACGCTTTCTTCTACATTCCGCGGACTGACGGATAATAATATGGAGCTTTTAAACGGTGTTAAATCTTTAGACTACAGAGCGGCGTTAAATGTTTATGATACAGCTCTGAAAGTAAATCGCACCGTACAAATACGCGTTGCAGTAACAGGACCCGTTTCAACTTACGATTTAGGCGAAGCGGAAGTATCCAACGCCATGAGCGTACAGGCGGACATTGAGGTCTATAATCTTAAAGTCTGGCTTGATAAAAAACCGAAAATTGAGTTCGATAAATGGAATGAAATTTATAGAATAAACGGCATAGATGTAGCAAGCGACGTTGATGAAGCCGTAGATTGAGGTGAAATATGTTTATTTTAGAATTACAGGAGCCGCTTAAATACGGCACAAATGAATATAAAAAATTAGAATTTGACTTTGAGAAATTGCGCGGCCAGGATTTTATCGACGCGGAAAGTGAAGTAAGAAAAACGAGGCCGGGTATTTTGTTCGTCGAAGCGGATGCGCAGTTTTTAATGGAACTTGCGGCAAAAGCGGCAGGTGTTTCCAGTGTGATTTTAGCTGATTTATCTGCAAAGGACTTTTGCAAAATAAAAAGCGTAGCAAGAAATTTTATGAATGTTTCGCTGGGAGTTCTGCCGGAAGAATCGAAACAGTACTGAAAAACTTCAGGAGAAATATAATCTATCTTTCAAGGCATACTCATACACCGATAAACGTGTATTTGAATATGCCTGTTTTTGAATTGTATAAATGGATGCAAATTACCGGAGAAATCCTTAGAAGTGAGGTGAAAAATATCCGTGGCAAGCAAAACATATGATTTTGCTTTTAAAATTCTCGGCGGTCTTGACCCGCAATTTGCCCGTTCGTTTTAACAGGCAACAGGACAGATAAAAAACCATAACAGAACGCTTTCCGAGCTTGAACAGAATTTAAAAGCAATGGAAGATGCGTATCGGAAAGGTATAATATCAGAACGCTCCTTTACGAACAACAAATCTGCACTTATTAATAAAATAAATCAGGAAACACAGGCAATCGAAAAACTTACACAACAACAAAAAGAATACCAGGAAGCACAAAATGCAATATCCGGTTTAGGCGGCGGAATAAGCGGAGCGGTCAGCGGCATAGCGGCGGGCTTAGGCGTCGGAGCAGTATTGTCTCAAGTTGGAGCTTATCAGCAGGCGCTTGGACAGGCTCAGGCGCTTACGGGTGCAGTAGGTCAGGACTGGGAAAATATAAGCACAGCAATAAATAATACGTATTTAACAGGGCTGGGCGCAGATTTGCAGGATGTGGCAAATTCCACAGGCCAAATAAGACAGATTATAGGCAACTTGGGTACGGATACAGATAAAGCCGTACAGCACGCTCTTGTTTTGCGCGATACCTTCGGAATGGAAATAACGGAATCGGCACGCGCGGCAAAAGTAATGATGGAACAGTTCGATATAAGCGAACAGCAGGCGTACACTTTAATGGCTCAAGGTGCGCAGCTCGGCGCGGATAAAAACGGCGATTTACTTGATACACTAAATGAATACAGCGTACAATTTAAACAACTCGGTTTCGACGCTGAAAGTTTTATGAACATCTTAGTCGCCGGAGCAAATAGCGGAGTATGGTCAATTGATAAAATCGGAGATGCCGTAAAGGAATTCGGCATAAGAGTAAAAGACGGCAGTAAAACAACAGCGGAAGGATTTTCAACAATTGGGTTAGATGTCGATGAAATGGCACAAAAATTTGCCAAAGGCGGCGAAAGTGCGCAAAATGCTTTTCTTGAAACGATAAATGCGCTTAAAGCTGTAGATGACCCTGTTCAAAGAAATATTGCGGGTGTGAACTTATTCGGCACTATGTGGGAAGATATGGGCGAAAAAGCCGTTTTTGCGCTTGCTGATACGAATAATGCCGTAAATATGAATGGTCAGACGTTAGATGATATAACGAATAACAAATTAAATAATTTTAATACTGCAATAACAAAACTCGGCAGGGTGTTAATGGTAAATATAATTGGTCCTTTATCAGAACAATTAACACCGGCAATAAACGCTTTTTCCGAAGCAATTTCCGCTATTAATCCGGATGTACTTGTTGCGGCAATAGCAGGTATCGGTGCGGCGATAGCGGCATTTCAAATCGGTTCTTTTCTGGCAAGTTTTGGCGGTATTGCGGCAGCGGCTACAGCAGCAGGGGCTGCAATTACGGCTATATCGTGGCCAATAATAGCAGCAACCGTGGTAATCGGTGCACTTGTAGCAGCCGGTGTATATCTTTATCAAAACTGGGATGTTATTTCTGCAAAGGCTAGTGAGCTGTACGATAATGTTTCCGCTTCTTTTGCTGAACTTTACAACAGTGTAATAAGTGAAATAAACCGAATTACAGCAGAAGGTATGGCATTATGGGAACAATTCACCAGTTTTCTATCTCATCCGATTGACAGTACGATAAATTTAGTCAGAAATATAATTACAAATGATGACGGCGGAGCAGATGTGCCGGGGTTTGCCAGCGGCGGTCTTATAAATCGACCGACACTGGCAACATTTGCAGAAAATTCTCCTGAAATGGCAATCCCGATTAACGGTTCTGACCGTTCTATCGGGCTTTGGCAACAGGCAGGACAAATGCTCGGTGTAGATAGCAGTATTCCGGCATCTTCCAATACAACAAATTATGGCGGCAATATTACATTTGCTCCGACGATTACAATTCAGGGAAATGCAGACAGAGTGGATATACAGTCAGCAGTGAAAGACGCATATTCCGAGTTTAAAAACATGATGAGCAGATATGCACGAGAACAAAGGCGGCTGAGCTATGAATGAATACAAAACCTTGCAAGGAGATACATGGGACTTAATCGCATTTAATAAACTTGGCGGTGAACAGTACACGGACAGGCTTATAGAAGCAAATTTAAATTACCGGGAATATGTAGTATTTCCGGCAAATATAACGCTTGTTCTGCCGGAAATACAAACGCCGAAAACAATGATACTTCCGCCGTGGAAGAGGTGAGAATATGATAGGACGGCAGAATATACCGAAAGTACTCTATAACAACAAAGATATTACGCAGGATTTAGCACGATTTTTAGAAAGTATAAGCTACAATGACCCTTTAAGTGATAAAGCCGACGATTTGACGCTTACCGTAGATAATTCGCTTAAACTTTGGAATAATAATTGGCTGCCGGAAAAAGGCGCAATGCTCGAAGTTTCTTTGATATCCAAAATGGACAATAAAGAAGAAGTTTACCCGCTCGGAAAGTTTGAAATCGACGAAATTGAAGTAAGCGGCACACCGTCTGTCGCACAAATAAAAGCCGTATCCATTCCGGATAATGCAATGCTTCGTGGTGTAGATAAAAACAAATCCTGGGAAAAATACACCCTGTCTCAAATAGCGCAGGATATAGCAAATATTGCCAAAATGGAGCTTATTTACAGCGCGGATACCAACCCTGTAATCGAACGCGCGGAAGTTACGGAGGAAAGTTATCTGGCATTTTTACAAAAATTGTGCATCGATAACGGTATGGCATTAAAAGTGTCGAACATGAAGCTGATAATTTTTGAGGAATACAAATACGAGCAACAGGAACCTACCGCTGAAATAGATTTTTCGGTGCAACGTGTAATTTCATACAGGTTTACAAGCAAATTGCGGGATACTTATAAATCATGTCATATAAAATATACGGATACGAATACGGGGCAGACATATGAAGGCACATTCACAGATGAAAACAAACAGACGGGACAGACGCTGGAGATAAATAAGCAGGTTATTTCCATTGCGGACGCTGAACGATTGGCAAAACAGGAACTCAGGAACACGAATAAAGATGAACTTACAGCCGATATCGAGATTGAAACGGCTGTTTTCTATTATGCAGGGCAAACAATTAATATAAAAAATATGGGTGCATTTTCCGGTAAATATATAATTACAAATGTATCCTACGATATAAGCAGCGGTATGAATGTAAAACTAACGATAAGGCGGTGTCTGAATGGCTACTGATAATAATATTATTCGCGAAGGAATTGTTTCCACTGTAGACCCCGAAACAATGACGGCAACTGTGATTTTTCCCGATAAGGACAATACCGTTTCCGGTCCTTTGAAAATAGGTACACAGGGAAGTCGTGAAGATAAAATGGCATGGCTGCCGCTTCCGGGAGACCCTGTGGCATGTGTAATGAAGCAGAATAATACAACCAGCTTAAACCAGGGCTTTATTATCTGTACGTTTTTTAATGAACAAAATAAACCTCCCGATGATATCGGAACAGGAAAGCGGATTTTAAATTTCGGCGACGGTACGAAGATAACTTACGATAAAAATTCTCATGAACTTAGAATTGACTGTGTAGGGAAAATATATATAAACGGTTCAGAGATACATTTAAATGAATGAAAAATCATATTTTATGAATATTGTTTAAATGTAATTTATATGTAATTATTAGATTTTTATACAGATTAATAATGTAATAATGATGTAATAAAGAGGTGATAAGATGTCGGCTGTAACAAGAATATTAGATACTACTACAGGAATTTGTGATTTAAAATTACCGGATTGCCCACATTCTCGAACAGGAAGCAATAACGAAGGCAGTCCGAATGTATTTGTTAATGGTCAGCCTGTTCATCGGCAGGGCGACGGCGGTGCGACTAATTGCCCGCACAGCGGAACTTTTAAAAGTACGAATGGAAGTAGTAGCGTATTTGTAAACGGCAGACCGATAACAAGAATTGGCGATACGACAAATTGCTCTGTATGCGGACAGAACGGCACGCACAACAGCGGAAGTGATAACATATTTGCCGGATAGAGGAGTGTTTTTATGGCGGTAATCGGAAGTTTAGGAACAGTTATTTTTCAGGTTAGTAACGACAGTTTATTTAGTGGAAAAGGAATGGGTGCAGTTGGCAGTTTATTAAATATGGCGACCAATCAGAAAGGCATCATATACAGAACCCCAAAAAACTATCAGAGAAAATCTTCCGCGCGTTGGGCAGTACATGATATTATCGGTCAAAAACCCGTTTCCGAATTTATTGGAGCAGGATTGGAAAGTTTTTCTTTTGGTTTAACATTGGATGCTGAACTCGGCACAAATCCAAACAAGGAACTTGAAAAACTTAGGCAAATGCGCGATACCGGTGAAAAAGTATTTTTGATTTTAGGAAATAAACCTGTGTTAAAAAATGGAGCACGCGTTTATATAACGGATATCAGTGAAAATGTAATAAGAACAAATAAAAACGGCAAAATAACGGCAATTGATGTATCCGTTTCACTTCAGGAGTATACATTGCGGCAAGAGGAGATGTTTATAAGTGGTAATAGTACAAATAAATCTGGCTGAGCCGCAAAAAATAGATTTTGCACCGGCAAATATGATATTAGAAATAGCGCAGAACGTTTATACACTTCTTGCTACAGATAAATATACTGTTCCTTTAGATCGTAATTTCGGCTTATCTACAACCTTAATCGACCAGCCAATAAATTTAGTACAGGCACAGCTTCGAGCTGAAATACTGGAGGCCGTAGCACAATACGAGCCACGTTTTATAGTGGAAGAAATTAATTTTATAAAAAGTACAAAATTAAAAGAAGGCGTTTTATATCCGACGATAAAAGGAAGAATAAACGATGAATACACAACAAATTGAAGAAATTTTAAATTCTATTTTCGACTATGATACAGATGAAAATAATCAAATAACTTTTGTTAATATAAATACGGATTTAATCCAAGAAACAATAATAAGCCTGTATGAAAAAATTACGGGACGAACGCTTGAAAGAGCAGACCCTATTAGATTATTTATCTTGAGTATATGTTATATAGTTATTTTGCTGTTGAAAGTAATTAACTATACGGGAAAACAAAATTTGCTAAGATATTCGGCAGGCAAATATCTAGACGAACTCGGCTATCTAATGGATACAGAGCGTCTATCTGCAACAGCGGCGCAGACAACGATAAAAGTTACGCTTTCGGATACATTTACGAAAGATACTGTAATACCAAAAGGAATAAGAGTTTCTCCAGATGGAAATATTTATTTTTCAACCGATGAAGTTCTTATAATCGGCGCCGGCAAAAAAGAGGGCACAGTCTCTGCGACATGTACAGAGCTCGGTACAATCGGCAACGGTTTTCTGCCGGGGCAGATAAAATTAATAATCGATCCGAACCCGTATGTGCAGGCAATGGAAAACACGACACTTTCCGAAGGCGGCAGCGAAATTGAGGAAGACGACGTATACAGAGAGCGTATCCATAATTCACCCGAAAAATTTTCTGTTGCAGGACCGGATGGAGCATATGAATTTTGGGCCCGCAGTGCATCGGCACTGATTGAGGATGTACGTGTAGTTTCTCCTGTGCCGGGAGATGTAGATATTTATGCAATACTTCAGGGCGGTGAGCTTCCACAGCAGGAACTTTTGGACGAAATTTACACTATATGCAATGATAAAAAAATACGGCCATTGACGGACCATGTATTTGTAAAAACGCCGGAAGTTATAAAATACGATATAAATGTAACGTATTTTGTGCATATAGATGACCAGTACAAACTTACAGAAATAAGTGCGGCGGTAGAAAGTGCCGTAAATAATTTTGCGCTATGGACTAAAAGTAAAATCGGCAGAGATATAAATATAACCGAACTTCACAGTAGAATTTTAGCCGCTGGCGTGAAGCGTGTTGATATAAAAATTCCGCAATATACGCAAATACTGGAAGGCGACAACACGAAAAAAATAGTCGACCCGGTACAGCTCGCGGTAGCGGAAAATATAACAATAACTTATGGCGGTATTGAGTATGATTAAAATAGACGATATCCAATTTGACAAAATCCTGCCCTACAGCATAAAAAATGATGAAACAGTTAAAAATATAGTGCAGGTTTTAGATAAAACTTTTAATAAAATTAGTGCAAACATCGATAAAGTTTTGCTTTGGGACAAAATAGATATATTGCCGGAAGAAATTCTGGATTTACTGGCATACCAATTAAAAGTTGATTATTACGACATAATGATGCCGACAGTGGAGCAAAAGCGCATACTGATAAAAGACTCCATACGACAGCATAAAATAAAAGGGACACCGGCAACAGTGGAAAAGCTGGTGTCCTTTTACTTTGAATCGGCAAAAGTGCTGGAAAACTGGGAATATGAAGACAGCGCAGCCTACCATTTCAAAATAATTGATATACTTGCGCCGATGCCGAGCATACGAATGCTGATGAACCTGATAAAAGTTATTTACACAAGCAAAAATACACGTTCTTGGTGTGATGAAGTACGTTTTCAGCGAAATTACAGCAAGACAATTTATTACGGCGCATATACAAATATGTATAAAAAAATAATCTTAAGACCGCACGTATTTGACAAAGACAAACTTACAGGAACGACATATTTAACAGGATATACCAATATGTATAAGAAAGTGGGGATAAAAAATGCCTAATATAGAAGGATACAAACTGACGAACAAAGGAAATGCACTTCAAATAAAAGCTGAAGCCGGCAAATGCAAACTGAACATAACAAAACTGAAACTCGGCAGCGGTACGGCAAGCGGCGATATTGTAAATTTGACCGATTTAGTACAGGCTGAACAAACAGTACCGATTTCCAAAATAGAAGTTGTAGACGATTATACATGCCGCATAACGGGACTTGTAACAAATCAGGGACTGAATAAAACGTACTATATCCGCGAAATCGGCTTATATGCTCAAGACCTGGACGACGGTGAAATATTGTATTTAGTAGCGGTTGATAAAAATCCGGATGTAATGCCGGCGGATAATTATCAAATGATTATAAGTCAAGAGTTTAACATTGATGTAGTGGTAAGTAATGTAGACAGCGTAAATGTAACCAGTCAACCTGTACATTTGGTAACAGATGATGAATTAAACAAAAAAATAGAAGAACACAATACATCTGCAAATCCGCATGAAAATATATTTAAACGTGTGCTTATAACCGAAGCAAAAACAGCTACAAACACTGCCGACTGGAACACGCTGACCGAAAGTCGCACTTACAAGATATCCGGTGCAACATTTACCGCAGACAAGCATCAGCCGGTCGGAGCAGTCGGCACTGGTGAACTGGTAGTATTGAAAAATGGAGATGATACCATAGCACAGGTATACTATGCAAACTCCGCCGCCTACGACAAAGCAGGTGCATACCATCGCATTAATATAGGTGGAGTATGGACGGATTGGGTATATAACATAACAAATAAAGGTGGGACAATAGAAAATAATTTACAGATAAATGGAAAATTAGTAGTTCCTAATGTATATGTTACGGAAAAATTATTAATAGGAAATTATGATCCATCTAAACCAGAACAACCAGATTTATCAAATTTTCTAACACCAGATGATTTACAAAAATTACAAGACCAAATTATTGCGCCAGAACAAAATCTATATGTAGACCAAAAAAATGGTGATGATAATAATGATGGAACAAGTGAAAAAACAGCTGTTAGAACATTAGGAAAAGCAATTTCTTTAGTAAGACAAGATATACCAAGTTTAAATATAAATCTTAAAACCTATACAGAAGAAAATGATAAAGTATACAATACATTTCATTTAGATGAACCAATAAATTTTACTAATACTTATCAGAGCCCATATAGAGCAATACGTGTAAGTAAGCAATTTACTATATCCGCTACATGGAATAATTATGTTAACAATAGTGTAGTAGCTACAATAGTAGCTCCTTATGGTAAGGTAAGTACTGGAGATAAAGCATCGGATGGTTCTTTACTATATGCTTGGGGAAATATTTTATTTATAGCACCAAAATGTAGTATGAAATTTGTTGCAACAAAATTTTCTTTTCCAGAAGATTTAAAAACAGACGATAAATATACTAATACATTTATTTATCAGCTTGTTGGGAGTTTAGAAATGCAGAACGTTAAAGGGAATACAACAGAAATACCAGAGAATTGTTCCTTTTTAAACGCATATTACGGAACAACAATAGATAGAGTAGAATTTTCACTGGCAGGTACAATGAATGGAAATGGAATGATTGTTAGTGCCCGAAGTGGAAAGTTATTTAAAACAGACCCCAAAACGACGGATGGGGGAGAATCAAAAAACAGTATGGTTGTAAGTGGTCTTATAACAAAATATATAAAAGACGGTAGTACTTCTATTACAGGCAATTTATTAGGAAGTACAAAGGGTTTATATGATAATACAGAAGCTATATATAAAAAGGGGTTTAACTAATTATTATGTATAAAATATTAATATTGTTTGTTTTAGTTATAAACATGTGTTCTGTTTGTTTGGCTAATCCTATTCATGACATGCAGGATAATATTCCTACAGATAAAGCCTTGCATTTCATGGCAGGATATGTAATTCAAGATCAGCTTCAGCGCAATGCAGGTTGTAGTGCGTTTGAAGCTTTTTTAATTACAAGTGGTATTGCATGGGCAAAAGAAAAATGGATAGATGACCATATAGACAACAATGACGCATATGCCACTATGGCAGGCAGTTTATTCTACCAAGTTAATTTTTGATGAGGTAATTTATGTATGAACAGATTATAAACTTTATAAGTTCTCTCATTCCAACAAGACTTGAAACAATAGTGGGCGGAGGTGTTGCCTTTGTGGGTGTTTTAATGCAGCATTTATTCGGTGAATTCAGTGAAACTTTCGAAACGCTGTTAATTCTAATGGTGATAGATTATATAACCGGCATAAGTGCTGCATGCATTAATCCGAACATGAAGCTGGACAGTGGCAAATGCGGTACAGGCGCGCTGAAAAAAGTCGTTATCCTTTTACTAATATCGGCAACATACAGAATTGACCTTATAGGGCAGACAATGGCTAAAGACGTTGTTATGCTCTTTTTTATTGGGCGTGAAGGCTTGAGTATTCTCGAAAATGCCGCTAACTGCGGACTGCCGATACCGCAGAAATTAAAGGATACGCTGGCACAGTTTACGGAGTTGAAAAAGAACCGTTAATCATATTGCAAAATAAGCCGTTTTTGTAACAGGGATTATCCTATCTTACAAAATATCGGCTTTTTGTAATACGGTTGTTTTTCGGCTGTTAATCGGTTGGTAAATTGGATGGTAAAACCTGTAAACCATTGCTATTACTGGTTTTTTATCGGTTGGTAATTGGAAGGCTTTCGGCTTTTTATCAGCTTTTTTATCGGCTGTTTTACAAAAAGAGAATTTCTAAACGCCTCGAAATCGAGGGGTTTAAACTGGTCGATTTCTACCAGTTTGCAAATAACAGGCAAATAAAAAAAGCCCTGTAAATCAAGGCTTTAAGGAAAATATCATAATATATCAAGATGTTTCGGTAAATAAATCGTGATATCAAGATACTGTTAAGATTTTAAATAGGAGTGATTTTCATGTTAAAAGTTTTCATTAATCCGGGGCATGATATGGATTTAGACCCTGGAGCTTGTGCGAATAATATTAGAGAAGTAGATATTGCTTTAGCTATTGGCGAAAAATTAAAAAGGACAATGGAAGTAATCGGTTACCCATGTCAACTATTGCAATCAGATAATCTAAATGGAGAAACAAAAGGTAAACCTAATGTATGTGCTACTGCAAATAATAGTGGTGCAGATATTTTTGTATCTATTCATTGTAATAGTGCAGCTAATATTAGTGCAAAAGGAACAGAAACGCTTGTTTATAGTACAGGTGGTAAAGCGGAATTATTAGCTAAATGTATTCAAGCACAAATTGTTAATTCTCTTAATATGGTGGACCGTGGCATTAAAGAACGTCCTGATTTATGTGTATTAAGGAAAACAAGTATGCCTGCGGTATTGGTAGAAACAGCATTTATTTCAAATCAAGAAGATGCCTATAAACTTATGTATAGAATAGAAGAATTTGCTAATGCTATCGCTAGAGGTATTACAGACTATGAAAGAGAGATTATATAAATGAACATATAAAAAGAACTAACCAAAATTTTTATCAGGTCCAAACTTGAAGATGAAAAACGAAAGCTTAAAGACAAATTACAAAAAAGAATAATTACAACTACTAGCACATCTGTGGTAGCCAGAAATACAGCATATCTTAGAATAGTAGATAAGCTAGATGGTAAAGGTATTGCAGAAGTAAATAAAATTATAGATAAAATTTAATAAAAGAGTTATAATTAAATAACATTTTCTTTTATTGCTAAAAGCCCCTATTGCTTAGAAAAAATCTAGGTAATAGGGGCTTTTTGTTGTTATGTTGTTATAGGGAAATACAACATTTGTTAAAGTTAAATCAAATATGAAGTGAATCGAATATTCAAATACAATTCTTGTTAATATTAAATTTAATAAAATTAATTTTTATGGTTTTTATTACACTGCTAAAGGAGTTTATATACAAGGAGTTTAGTTGTTTATTAACAGTAATAATAAATTTTTGAGGTACCATTTTTATTATGAAGTACCATAAATAGTAACAAAAATAAAAAAATATAAATAATAAGTGATAGGATAAATATAATAAAATAGTAATAGCAAAGGCATATTATTAATATGATATAAATTGACAATTATTTTATAATGTAGAAAGTTGTTATTATTATTATACTCATATTAGTCAAAATGTCAATAACTATTTTTGACTTTTTGACTTTTTTTTTACTTATTTTATAAGCCTTTATAGAGCTTTTGTTATTTTGAAAATATATGAGAGGTACCATTATTTTATGAATTTTGTAGAAATATGATGCTTATTATAGATTATTTTTTATAGGATTATCATTTTAGTGATGGAAAATTATAACATAGAAAATATCTATAAAAAATATTATAATTTAAATAAATATATTTTAGGAGAGTGGGATTATGGAAAATTTGAAGAAACTTGGTTTTGGCTGTATGCGTTTACCTATGCTTGATGTGGAAAATAACAAGGTAGATATGGAACAATTTTGTAAAATGGTTGATACTTTTATGGCAAAGGGCTTTAAGTATTTTGATACTGCTTATATGTACCATAATTATCAAAGTGAGTTATTTGTAAAGGAAGCTTTAGTTAAAAGATATCCACGAGAAAGCTTTTTATTGGCGGATAAATTGCCTACAATGCAGTTGAAATCTATAGAGGATAATAAACGTATTTTTGATGAACAATTAGAAAAATGTGGTGTAGATTATTTTGATTATTATTTATTGCATTGTTTAGACGTTGATAATTATGCAAAGGTCAAAGAACTTAAATCTATGGATTTTGTGCGTCAAATGAAAGCAGAAGGTAAGATTAAAAAATTAGGTTTTTCTTTTCATGATACAGCAGAATTCTTAGAAAAGATTTTACTTGAAATTGGTGAAGATATTGAATTTGTACAATTACAGATAAATTATCTTGATTGGGAAAGCGATAGCGTGCAATCTCGTAAATGTTATGAAGTATGCCAAAAATATCATAAACCTGTAATTGTCATGGAACCTGTAAAAGGTGGTAAATTGGTAAATATTCCGCAGGCTGGTATAGATTTATTGAAAGCTCAAGATGAAAAAATGTCAGTGGCTTCATGGGCAATTCGCTTTGCTAGTAGCTTAGATGATGTATTTATGGTGCTTTCTGGCATGTCAACATGGGAACAATTAGAAGATAATTTGAGCTATATGGAAGATTTTAAACCGCTTACTAACGAAGAAATTGAAACAACTTTTAAAGTGGCAAAAATCATTAATGATACAACAGCTATTGCTTGTACAGCTTGTAATTATTGTAAAGAAAATTGTCCAATGCAAATTCAAATACCAGAGGTTTTTGAGTTATATAATAATGAAAAACGTTTTGGCATGGCGTCTGGCAGTAAGAAAAAATATCAAGATATGATAAAAACTCATGCGAAAGCTTCTGATTGTATTGAATGTAGAAGTTGTGAAGGTCATTGTCCGCAACATTTGACAATTGTTGATTATCTAAAAATAGTTGCTAAAACTTTTGAAGATTAAGGTTTGAAAGTTTTAAGGAGAGGATTTTAATGAAAAAGATTTTAGTTTTATTTATGCTGTTAATGGCAATTACTGCTAATTGTTTTGCTAGTAGTATTAATCAAGAATTTGAAAATACAAATATCGAGCAAGTGAAACATGGTATAGTCAAAGCTATAAGTATATTTTCAGCAAAAACTAATTTAGTAGAAAAAGATGATAATACAATTGTGTTATTTAATGTTGTGGATACTGTAGATAAAAATAATAAATTCATGTATCGCAATAAAAAAGATATTATTTGTGAATTAGTGCAAAAAGGCAATAATGTAGAAATGACACTTTCTAGTAAATATGAAAGAATTTATGCTGATGGCACTAATGAAATTGAAGAATATGATAATGTCAAAGAATTAAAGGCAGTATTAAATTCTGTGAAACGTGTATTTTTTGATAGTTACGTTTATGGAATAGCTTCTAGTCGTGAAATCAAAGATAATGGAGTTATTATAAATGTAGCAGAAAATTCTCCAGCAGCAAAAGCTGGTATGAAAACAGGTGATTGTTTAATTAGCATCAATGGTAAAAGTGTAGTCGATAATTTTGAAGATTTTAATATGGGACAATTAGTCGATATATTTTCATCTGAACCTGCAACTTTTGTAATTGTTCAAGATGGCATAGAAAAAACTATTGTAGTAGAGCCAGATAAAATAAATGCTATAGGTGTAAAATAAAAAAATTTTGATTTTGTATATATATTGGTATATAATACTTTTTATAAGACACTGTCTTGTAGTTGACACAAGACAGTGCCTTTTTTGTTGGAATTTGAATTTTGTGTTATAGATATTTGAATATTAATATAAGGAGGAGTTTATTTAATGGAAGAAAATATGCAATATGATGATTTAGGAACACTTGCTCAATTAAATTGGTTCCCTGGGCATATGGCAAAAGCTAAACGCATTATTGTGGAAAATTTAAAATTAGTTGATGTGGTCATTGAGCTTCGTGATGCTCGTATTCCTAACAGTAGTGCAAATCCAATTTTAAAAGATTTAATTGGTAAAAAACCGCATTTAATCGCTTTGAATAAAATTGATTTAGCAGATAATAATATCAATAATAAATGGGAAGAATATTTCACATCTATGGGTAAATCTGTGGTGAAAATCAATTCTTTAGATGGTAAAGGTATTCGTCAATTAGTAACTGTAGCAGATGAATTGGCAAAGGTAAAAACTGCTAAATTCGCTAATAAAGGTGTAAAACCTCGTAATGCTCGTGTAATGATTGTAGGTATTCCAAATGTAGGGAAATCTTCTTTAATAAATAGATTATCTGGCAGTGCTTCATTGAAAACTGCTGATAAACCTGGTGTTACACGTGCAAAACAGTGGATTAAAATAAAAAATAATCTTGATTTATTGGATACTCCAGGTATTTTATGGCCAAAATTTGAAGATCCTGAAGTGGGATTGAATTTAGCTTTTACTGGAGCTATCAGTGATGAAGTTTATGATATTGAACGTGCTGCTGAAATCTTATTATGGCGTTTAAAAGATGATTATGCTAAAAATATAAAAGAACGCTATAAAATAGATGAAATTCCACAAACTAGTGAAGAATTATTTACTTTGGTAGGCAAAAAACGTGGATTTTTACAAAAAGGCGGTATTGTAGATACTGAAAAAACTGCTATTGCTGTGCTTAAGGATTTTAGAGCAGGAAAATTAGGAAAAATCTCTTTGGAAAGACCTTGAGTCTAAAGAAAAATTTTTAGCTATTTTAGTATTTTAATTTGACATAAAGATATTGATATACTACACTAGTAAAGAGATATTTTATCTTTTATATGATGTAAACATAATATATTCATTAATACATTGGGAGGAATTTTTTTGTATACTAATAACAAATTGAGAAATGTCGCTATCATAGCTCACGTTGACCACGGTAAAACAACTCTTGTTGACGCAATGCTTAAACAAAGCCATATTTTCCGTGCTAACGAACAGGTAGCAGAAAGAGTAATGGACTCTAATGCTATTGAACGTGAACGCGGTATTACCATTTTGTCTAAAAATACAGCTGTAATGTACAAAGATATAAAAATCAACATCGTTGATACACCAGGCCATGCTGATTTCGGTGGCGAAGTTGAACGTGTACTCAACATGGTTGATGGCGTTTTATTATTAGTTGACGCTTCTGAAGGTCCTATGCCTCAGACTAAATATGTTTTACGTAAAGCTTTAGAACAAGGTTTAAAACCTATCGTTGTTATCAACAAAATTGACCGTCCTGACCAGCGTATTGATGACGTTTATGACGAAGTTTTGGAACTTTTCATGGAACTTGGTGCTGATGATGATCAGCTTGATTTCCCTGTTGTATACGCAATTGCTCGTGATGGTATTGCTAAACTTGACCTTGATGATGAAAGCGATAGCTTAGAACCATTAATGGATTTACTTATTAAAGAAATTCCAGCTCCACAGGGTGATGTAGAAGGTCCTCTTCAAATGATGGTAACTACACTTGATTCTGATGAATATGTTGGTCGTGTAGCTATTGGTCGTATCATGCGTGGTAAAATCAAAGAAGGTCAAAATGTAGTAGTTATCAGTGGTGATGGCGAAACTAAAGAACGTATCGGTAAAGTATATGTTTACCAAGGTTTAAAACGTATGGAAGTTAGCGAAGCTGAACTTGGTGAAATCGTAGCAATTACTGGTCTTCCTAGTGCAAGTATTGGTCATACTGTTGCTGATGCTGAAAATCCAGAAGCTTTACCTAGCATTAATATTGATGAACCTACATTGTCTATGACTTTTGGTGTTAACACTAGCCCATTTGCTGGTCGTGAAGGTCAGTTTGTAACATCTCGTCATTTACGTGACCGTTTATATAAAGAAACTGAAACAAATGTAAGCTTACGTGTTGAAGAAACAGACAGCCCTGATACATTTAAAGTTTCTGGTCGTGGCGAATTACATCTTTCTATTCTCATTGAAACAATGCGTCGTGAAGGATACGAACTTCAGATTGGTAAACCAGAAGTTATTTATAAAGAAATCAATGGTCAACTTTGTGAACCAATTGAAAACTTAACTATTGAAGTACCTCAAGAATTCATGGGTACAGTTATGGAATCCCTTGGTACTCGTAAAGCAGAACTTTCCAATATGACTGAATTAAAAGGTTACTTACGTCTTGAATTCACTATCCCTGCACGTGGACTTATCGGTTTCCGTTCTGAATTCTTAACTAATACAAAAGGTAATGGTATTATGAACCATGTATTCCGTGGATATGCTCCATATAAAGGTGATATTCCAGGTCGTAGTCGTGGTTCTTTAGTAGCATTTGAACAAGGTGAAACAACTCCATACGGTATTTATACTCTTCAAGACCGTGGTGTAATGTTCATTTCTCCAAACCAAATGGTTTATGAGGGTATGATTATTGGGGAAAATACTCGTGAACTTGATATGGACGTAAATCCATGCAAGAAGAAAAATGTTTCCAATATGCGTTCTTCTTCTTCTGATGAAGCTATTCGCTTAACTCCACCTCGTCTTTTAAGTCTTGAACAGGCTCTTGAATTCATCAACAAAGATGAAATGGTAGAAGTTACTCCAGAAAGCATTCGTTTAAGAAAAACTATTCTTGATAAATCTCAGCGTGGACGTTTACGTAAAAACACAAAATAATTTTGAGTATATAATGTGTTAGAAGCGACATTTATATGTGTCGCTTCTTAGCATATTTATGAATTTATTTGATTAGTTAAACAATCAAATAAATTTTATGAAAATAATATTTATTACAGTTTTTTGCAGGATTTTTTTATTTTATATAGAATTGTTCTAGTATGGGTTTATTTTAATTTTATATAAAATATATTTATGGGTTATAAAAGAGATATTTGAGGTGAGATTATGGCGGATTTTTTATCAAAAATCACTAAGTTTCTAATTCCAGAAGAAGTTGAAGAAATAGAAGCTAAAGTTGATGAAAAACAAGAAACTAGAAGACAAACAGTAAAAGTAGCTCCTAATGTTACTCGTGTAGCAAATGGACCTTCCATTTACACAAATACAGCTGAAGCTACAAGAGATGAAGCAACATCATCTGCTACTAATAACTATGAAGAAAATAATCGTCGTCCTAGTTTAAAAGTATATAAACAGCCAAATATGAATGTACTTGTATTTGAACCTACTAATTTCAATGATACAAGAATTGCTGCTGATGCTTTAAAAGCTTCTAAAGCTGTACTTATCAATTACGAAAAAATTGAACAAAGTGAACAAGTTCGTATTTGCGATTTTATGAATGGTGCTTGCTATGTATTAGATGGTTCTGTAAAAAGAATTTCTGCAAAAATGGTATTATATGTGCCAAATGGCGTATCTATCGAAGAAATTATTCCAACAAAATAAAAAAAGACATCTATGGAAATGGAAGTTTATGAAACTTATCATTTTTTATAGATGTCTTTTTATTTTAAACGGTTACTGTTGTAAGATAATCGAAAATATCTGCTCTAACAGGTGTATCTAATTTATAAAGGATTTTAAAACCATTATATTTAGGTGCAAATTCTGGATTGCCTTGAGCTATGATTTCACCTAAAAAATAAAATTCTTTAGCTTCTTTATCTTCACTAGGTTTGCGTACAAATAGATATAATTTATTTTGTTCTTCATTCGCATTATATATATGTTTAGCATCACTAGAGTCTAATTTTCGATTGCTTTTGGAGTAGGCTGTAATCAAAGTATTGCTTAAAAATTCATTAGTATAATCCACTCTTTTTTTATCTGGGGCTATATAATTGATAAACACTGGCATGGTATGTGTTGTCTTTTCATAGAAATAACCAGCCATGGCATTAGGATTTATTTTTTGAGGCCAATTTAATAGATAACAAACTTCTTCATAAGTGTATTTTTGATAAAGGATAAGATTAGTATCTTTGTATTTATTTTGATAGTATTTTTGATATCTTTCTAAGGCAAAATCGAGAATTTCATTTATTTGAAAATAGAACTTTTCATTTTGTAAAGCTGATTTAAAAATATCATTGATGATGTAATCATTATCATTTTCTTTGATGAAAATGCAATTACTAAATTTAGCTTGCTCATTGCTAATGGTAAATAGATTAGTTAAATTGCGTATTAATGAAACTTTTATTTGCTCAGTAAATTCTTGATGGTATTTTGTAATTAAGATTTGCTTTATATCCATTAATAAATGAGAGGTATTTTTTAATAATAATTTTAAAGCTATGAGTTCATGAATTCTTTTGCCTTTAGCGAAGCGATAAGAGATAAAATAAAGAATTTTTTCTTGAATTGTATTAAATCTAATTGTGTAATCTCTATCGTATTTTTGCAAGAAATTATGATATGTTTTAAATTTATCAAGGAATTTTAAAATGTCTATACTACCAAACTGGGAAAAATCAAAGATAGAAGGAATTTTTCCTAATTTTTGTTTTAATTGTAGATATTCATTTTTCAATAAGGCTGTATCGCTTAATTTGGCACTATCAATGGCTTGATAGATTTTTTGACGAGCTATTTTATCAAAATGAATGGTAGAAGAACCAAAGATGAAGCGATTTCCTTCTGCTATATAATGACGGATATTATCTTTATTATAAGAAGTATCACCAGATAGGGCTATTGGTATCATAAAGTTATTTTGATAGTTGCCGATAAAGTCAAGAATTACTACATAATCTTTTTGCGGATATTTGCGAAGCCCACGACCTAATTGTTGAACAAAGATAATGGCTGATTTTGTAGGTCTGAGCATGATTATTTGATTTATAGCAGGAATATCAATACCTTCATTCATAATGTCTACAGTGAATATATAATCAAGACCTGTAGAGCGATCGTTTTGTTCTAATTTATGAATGGCATTGGTTCGCGTTTCTTGACTATCTTTACCTGATAGAGCAATGGTATTAAATCCTCGCTCATTAAATTTTTGTGAAAGTATTTGGGCTTCTTCTATTTGACTACAAAATATTAAACCGTGTAGACGTTCTCCACTAAAACCATAATATTGAGATTGATTGATAATATGTGTTACGCGAGCGTCTGTAGTTAAATCATTAAATGTTGAATTATCATTGATTTCTTGATTATCAACTGTGATATCAGTGATGCCAAAGTAGTGAAATGGGCAAAGTAAATTTTCTTGCATAGCTTGGTTTAAGCGAATTTCATAAGCTATATTATGGTCAAATAATTGGTAGATATCAAAGCCGTCTGTGCGTTCTGGTGTCGCTGTCATACCTAATAAAAATTGTGGTTGAAAATAATTTAAGATTTTTAAATAACTACTAGCACCAGCTCGATGAGTTTCATCAATGATTATATAGTCAAAATGTGTTGGAGCGAATTGAGTTAAATTTTCTTCTTTGTTTAGCATATTTATGGTAGCAAATAGATAAGGTTTATGAAAATCTTTATGGTTAGCCGATAAAATACCATATTGTATATCTGGTATTATTTTGGCAAAAGTTTTACAAGCTTGTTTAAGAATTTGTTCGCGATGGGCTAGAAATAGTAGTCGTTTAGGATTGGCTTTTTTGACAGCAAAGGCACTTAAATATGTTTTTCCTGTGCCTGTAGCTGATATCAATAATGCTTTATGTTTATTATCTTGTTGTAATTTTTCTAATGCTTTTAATGCTTCCTGTTGCATTTTATTGGGTGTAATATCATTAGTAGAGATATTTTCTTGAGCTGTAGCAAATTCTCTTTTTAATTTCTGTAAAGAATAATATTTATCAGTATATTGTTTAAGCCAGATATCAGTCAATGGCATAGCTTCTTGCCACATTTGTTGAAATTGAGATAATGTATTGTTGATTAAAGAACCATTTGCTAAAGAATTTATTTTTAGGCTCCATTCTTTATTTGCTTTTAAGGCTGTTTGCGTTAAATTATTACTGCCTACAATTAAAGTGTAATAATCGTTTTGTTCAAAGATATAGCCTTTGATATGGAAATTTTCTTTAGTATAGATGCAAATATTTAAATTAGGATATTGTTGTAATTCCTGTAGAGCTTTTGGTTGATTGAAATATAGATAATCAGTGGTTAAAATATCGCCAGTGATGTTTTTTTCTTGAAGTAGTTTTAAACATTCTTTAAGACAAATTAAACCACTTTGAGTGATAAAAGCTATGGCAAAATAAAATCGTTTACAAGTTTTTAATTCTTGAAGTAGTTCTACTAATAGATTAGAGCCACTATTATAATCATTATAGATTATCTGTGGTTGTAAATCAGGCAAGGAATTAATTTTATCATCTATAAGAGCGCTAGCAAGACTTTGTTGTAGTTCTTGAGCTAAATAATCTTGTGTTTGCATAGAGTAACCTCATAATTTTATATTGAATTTATTGATAAAAAAGGCTGAGTTTAAATCTATAAAGGATTTTAAACCCAGCTTTTTATTTTAACGTAATACATATTCAGCTAAAATAGCTTGTAGTTGATAAATATCTAAACTTTTATCAAATTTTTTACTAATAGGCATATCCATACCAGCGACATATATTTTTAATTCAGCATCTAAATCGAAATGACCAGCTGTTTCAATGCTGAAATGTCTGATACTTTTATACGGTATAGAATGATATTGTGTTTTTTTGCCTGTAATACCTTGTTTATCTACAAGGATAAGGCGTTTGTCGGTAAAAATAAATAAATCGCGAAAGATTTCATAAGCCTGTTGAATGCTTTCACCATTAGCTAATAATTTAGCATAATCTTGGCGGATATCATCAAGATTTGCTTTAGAGGCATTGCCTAAAAGATTATCAAATAATCCCATAAAAATTCCTCCTATACTTATATACATATTTTTATATTATAGATATTTATATAATATAATTCTGTGTATCAAGGAAGAATACCTTTATTTATTGTAATACCAATCATAATCGTCATGGTAAATCATTTGTTTCGTCATGCCACCATCAACGACGATATCTTGACCGGTGATAAATGAAGATTTTTCACTGCAAAGAAACATTACAGCATTTACAATATCTTTCGGTACGCCAACACGATTTACTAAATGTTGAAGTTTATCTGCTGAGGAAAATTCACTATTTGTAGTATCTATCCAACCAGGAGAAATACTGTTTACACGAGCTTTTCCACGCAATGTAACTGCCATAGCATGAGTTAGTGAAGAAATCGCTCCTTTAGCAGCAGTGTAACTTTCAGTATCTGCTTGACTCATCAAATGACGGCTAGAAGAAATATTTACAATGCTAGCATTATCTTGAAGATGGTTCATAAATAATTTAGTAAGCATAAAAGGAGCTACAGCACCAACTTTTAGTACGTAGAGAAAATCTTCATAAGAAGCAGTAGTTAAGCCACCTTTCATAAGACAAGCGTTATTAATTAAATAATCTATTTTTGTATGTTCATCAATTACTTTTTGGGCAAATTGCGTCAATATTTTTTCATCGGCAATATCGCCAACAAAATAATCATTAGATAAAACATCAATAGTACATACTGTAATATTTTGAGCTTTGAATTCATCACAAATGGCTTTGCCAATACCTCTAGCTCCACCAGTAACAACAGCAACTTTATTCATATAGTTCTCCTTTAATTGATAGCTGAATAAATAGTATATAAAGCACTGAATAATAACATAACAAAAACGAGTCGATTAAACATTTTTTGAGAAATATAAGGAAATAATTTATTACCTAACCATAAAGCGATAAAACAGAATGGAATGATATAAATACTTTGTTCAATAGCGAATGAAAAATCTTTTCCTGCTAAGTAAAAAGCAAAGATACCTAGGTAGTTAATAATAGTAAAATAAGCAATACAAGTGGCACGCAAAGAAGTTTTATCGCGATTAGTAGATGTTAAATAAATAATAAGCGGTGGACCACTCATACTGGTAGAAGTATTTAAAATACCAGATAGACAACCAACAACACCAGTTTTACAGGAAGTTTCAGTTAGTTGTTTTCGATAAATTTTGGTAAGAAATAAGAATGATAAAATAACACAAGCAATGAAAATTTTTAATCCTATGGTAGGCACAAATAGATAGATGAGAATACCAATAGGATGACCTATTACTGAACCAATCAGCAATGGTTTTAAAAAATGCCAATCAATATTATCTTTGACAAAAAATACAAAAACAGTATCAAGAACGACAGATAAAAATTGCAAAAGAACAACGACTTCTTTGGCATCATAGACCATTAAAAGCAATGGTGTAGAAACAATAGCAAATCCAAAACCCGTTAAGGATTGGATTAATGTAGAAATAAAAGCTATACCAATAGCTAATAATAACGAAGTATCAGAAAATATCTCCAACATAAAAAAATCGCCCACTTTAAGTATTAGTTCATTTCTTTGATGACAAAGAAATGAACCAAAGAAATCACCGCAGATAAAATTTTAATTTTGAAAATAATTATCACTTCATACAACGCTTAGAAACTCGCTTCGCTCAAACATTCAGACTAAAACCGTATTCAGTGATAATTGTTTTCAATAATCTTGCGATTACCATTAAAATTTTATAATGTGGAAAATAAAAGTTACAAATTATTATTTTGTAATTGTTTTTAAATAATACCCAAAATTCCCGTATTAGCAGATTTTACGATAGCTGAAAGCTATTGATAAAGATAAAATTATGGCTATGTTTTTAGTCCAACTGTTTGAACGAAGTGAGTTTTGGACGTTGTAGACATAATTTTATCTTTATCAAAGTAAAATCAATATCGCGGGATTTTTTCTTTTTGATTCATTTTTCTTTTAGATAAAAGAAAAATGAATAGATAACTATTCTTTGTCAGTTAGTTCTAGATAAGGGATAGCGTTTAGGTTGCTATCAGCAAAGTCTCCTGCTTGGGCTTGGTAGTAGCCACGGCAGGCTATCATGGCAGCGTTGTCTGTGCATAAGATTTTGCTTGGGTAGTAAAATTCTAGGCCGTTTTCTTTGCAAGCTTTTTGGAGATGTCCTTCTAGGGAGCTATTTGCTGCTACACCACCGGCAAGTACTAGTTTTGTCATGTTAGTTTGACGAGCTGCTTCTACAGCTTTATGCACTAAGATATTAACTACTGATTTTTGGAAGGAGGCGGCAACATCAGCTTTGTTGATTTCGATGCGTTTTGCTTTCATATTATTTAAATAATTGAGCACAGCTGATTTTAAGCCACTGAAACTAAATTCATAGTTACCTTTTTCATTTAATGCCATAGGGAAATCAATAGCATCAGGATTTCCTTCTTTAGCTAATTTATCAATTTGAGGACCACCTGGATAAGGTAATCCCATTACACGAGCTACTTTATCAAAAGCTTCACCAGCTGCATCATCGCGAGTTTGTCCCATTAGGGAAAAATGATTATAGTCTTTTACGTGAACTAGGGAAGTATGTCCACCAGAAACTACGAGAGCCATAAATGGTGGTTGAAGTTCAGGTGTGGATAAGAAATTGGCGAAGATATGACCTTCTAAGTGATTTACGCCAATTAGTGGTTTATCTAAAGCAAAAGCCAAAGTTTTGGCAGCAGATACGCCTACAAGTAAAGCACCTACTAATCCTGGGCCATACGCTACAGCAATACGATCAATATCTTTTAAAGTAACATTTGCTTTGTGTAAGGCTTCATCTAAAACAGGCATGATATTAACAATATGTTTACGAGAGGCGATTTCAGGAACGACACCTCCGAATTTTTGATGAATTGGAATTTGAGTAGAAATTACATTAGCTAGTATTTCTCTGCCACCACGTAAGATAGCAACAGAAGTTTCATCACAGCTAGATTCTATACCTAAAGTCAATGAATTATCTGTAATAGTCAAATTTTTATTCCTCCTCTAATTTTATTAAGCAATTTATTATAAACCTAAAGCTTGTTTAGCTAATTTGTCAGCAAGTTCATTACCTAATACTCCTGTATGACCTGCTACTTTTTTGAAGGTTACTAAATGTAAATATGGTTTCATAAATTCAGCATATGCTTTGGTCAATTCTTTATTTGTTTTCCAATTGCCTAAAGCCCATTCAGATAAACCGATATAATCATGGCAGATTACAATTTTTTCATCATGAGCAATAGCCCATTTAGTAGCTTCCATAGCACCTTGAATTTCTCCAGCTACGTTATGTAACTCACTAGCATCTATGGAAGTGCCTTTTCCATTGAAAGTATCTATTAATTTACCTTTATAAAAAATAGCCATACCCCAGCTATATTCACCATTTATATATGAACCATCTACATAAATATAATAACGGTCATCATCTTGTTCAGAAATATTGACAGAAGGTTTATCTTCTAAATAGTTTTGAGCTTCTTCTTTTGTGGGAAAAGATTTAAATAATGCTCCTTTAAAACTTTGTGTTTGTTTTTGGCATTCAGCCCAAGTAGTGAATATTCCTGTTTGATAACCCTTTTTTACTGCGTAAAATTTTTTCTTTGTAGCCATATGTCCTCCTTTACAATATGTTTTATTATAGCATTTTTGTTTTATTATAGCTATTTTAATTAAAAATAGTTAGATTTTATTTATTTGTTGTTGCTTTCTATAATTTGTAGGAGTAGTGCCAACTATACGTTTAAATTGTTTAGTAAAATATGCATTATCATCAAATCCTACAGATATAGCCACTTTATTAATAGAAAAATTTGTGTGTGTTAATAATTCTTTAGCTTTTTGTATGCGTATGTGCAAGAGTAGTTGTAGTGGGCTTAAGCCATATTTATTTTTCACGCAACGAATTATATGTGTAGGATGAAAAGCATATTCATCAGATAATTTTTTTAAATCGAAGCCTTCTGTATAAAATAGAGAAAAATGTTCATAAATTTTTTCTGCTACATTTTTGGTATTTGGCTCATGAATATCACAAAGAATACTTAGAATGGAAAAAAATAATTGTTGGCTCTTTAATTGAGAAACAGTTGAAGAATAGAAATCTTTTTTGGGTTTAGTTTTATCAATTTTTACTTGAACGATAGTATTCATATATTCAGCCATTTGAGATTGTTGTTCGGCTGTTAGTGAACCATGTTGAGGTAGTGATATATGGAAAGGTTCTTTAGTAAATTGATAATTTGCTTTTTGTTTATGGTTTTTATCATAGATAGGTTTATCCATATATTTGAATTTACCAGTAGTATAAAAATGTAGCCAAAAGAAATTTGTAGCTTCATCACAACATTTATATCCTTTGTGTAATCTATTTGGTGGCAAAATCAAGAATTCTCCTTTTTTGAGAATATATTTTTGAGAATTTTCTTCTAAATATAGCTTGCCAGCAGTTACAAATATTAAATCAAATGTAGAAGGCATGATCCTTCTTAAATGTAAATCACCTACTCGATATAATGATTTACCTCCCACTATTAAATGAGGCAAAGGTGGACAAGTAAAAATAATATACAAAAAATCACCTCAAATATTAATTTTATTATACTAATAAAACTTGAAATTAAGCATAATATTGATGTTTATTAATATTATACTATATATTTTTTTATTAATTATGATAATTTTATTATATTATTTATGCTAATATTGTACTATTAAATGTTAATTTTATTTATTTAAAGTTTTCAAATAATTATATAAAATATAAACAGTTAAAAGTTACGTGACTAAAAAAAATAAGGTGGTTTTAGATATGAGTAATAATCAAATTAATCATAAAGTACCATTATCTGGTCGTTTGAGTTATGGCTTGACTGATGGATGCGGAAATTTATTATATTGTATAATAGGTTCTTATTTATTGTATTTCTATACGGATGTTTTTGGTTTATCTGTTGCTACAGCTGGAGCTATTTTGTTATTTACTCGTTTATTAGATGCTATAGATGCTCCAATTTGGGGCTTTATTGTTGACCATACTAAATCTAAATATGGACAATCTAGACCATACTTTTTATGGTTATGTGTACCGTTTGCTGTATTTATGTGGCTTACATTTACTACACCAGCTTTATCAGGTACAACAAAAATAATTTATGCTGTAGTTACTTATATATTAGCAGGAATTTTTTATACGGGGATACAAACAGCAATTACTTCAATATTACCAAATTTAACTCGTCGTCCAGGTGAGCGTGTTATATTAAATACATTTCGTATGGTTGGCGGTAATATAGGAGCATTTATTTGTATGACTTTTACGTTACCGTTAGTTGCTTTTTTTGGTGAAGGAAATGAACAAAAAGGATTTTCATATACATTAGCATTTTTTGGTATTATTGCTATTGTTTTATTTATAGTAGCTTTTAAGAATTTACGTGAAGTTAACGTAGAGAAAATAAAAAGTATACCAATAAAAGATAGTGTAAAAGCTATAAAAGGTAATTGGCCATGGATATTGGTTGTTATAGCTAATTTGATTTTTTGGATAGCATTAACTATACGTTTATCCACTGTAGTATATTATTGTCAATATTATCTAGGAGATAAGAGTTTAACAGCATTTATAAATGGAATAATGTTGGTTCAAGTTATAGGTATGATTTCTATTCCATTATTAGTAAAAAGATTTAATAAATATGGAACAATGATTTTAGGTTTTATTTTAGTAGCAGGTGGACATATTGGTATTTTCTTTGTAGGCACTAATATAGAATTAATGATTGTTTTTTGGATTATTGCTTCTTTAGGGCAAGGTATAGCATGTTCAATGCCATTTGCTATGCTTTCAGATACAGTTGATTTTGGAGAATGGAAGACAGGTGTTCGTGCTAGTGGATTTTTAACAGCTATAGGAAGTGCATTTTGTATCAAAGCTGGCTCTGGTATAGGAGGTTTTATTCCAGCAGCTGTTATGAATTTATTTGGTTATGTGCCGAATGCAGTCCAATCTTCAACAGCATTATTTGGTATACAATTTGTGTTTACATGGCTTCCTGCAATAATTTTCTTATGTGGAATTATTCCAATGCTTTTTTATCGTAAGTATGAACAAAATGAAAATAATATTCTTTTAGATTTAGCAAAAAGAAATAGTTAATAGATGAAAATAGATTATTATTAAGGAGATTTATTATGTTTGAAAATAAAATAAAAATAACAGCACCATTTTGGCAACAATATATAAATTTAATCCGTGAAGAAATGTTACCTTTTCAATGGTCAGTATTAAATGATGAAGCTGATATTAAAATTGAAAAAGAAAGAGATGCAGATCATATACCAGCGGAGAAAAGCCATGCTATTGAAAATTTTAAAATTGCAGCTGGAATAAGTAAAGGAAAACATTATGGAATGGTTTTTCAAGATAGTGATGTTTATAAATGGCTCGAAGCAGTAGCATATGCATTACACCAGCATCAAGATGATGATTTACAAAAAATTGCTGATGGGATAATAGATTTATTAGCAAAAGCTCAACAAAGTGATGGCTATTTAAACACATATTTTACTATAGAGGCACCAGAACGTAGATATAAACGCTTATATCAAAGCCATGAACTTTATTGTGCAGGACATTTTATTGAAGCAGCAGTTGGATATTATAGTGTTACAAAAAATCAAAAAATATTAGATATTGCTTGTAAACTGGCAAATCATATTGATGATGTTTTTGGTAGTGAAGATGGAAAAATTCATGGATATGATGGACATGAAGAAATAGAATTGGCATTACTTCGTTTATTTGAGCTTACAAAAAATGATAAATATAAAAACTTAGCAAATTTCTTTTTATATGAACGTGGGAAAAATCCAAATTTCTTTAAAGAACAACAAAAGACAGATCCTTCAACTAAACCTGTAATTGAAGGTATGGAAAGTTTTAGACCAGAATATTATCAAAATCATAAACCAATTTTGGAACAAGAAACAGCTGAAGGACATGCTGTACGTGTTATGTATATGTGTACAGGTATGGCTATGTTAGCTCGTTTAAATAATGATGAAAAGATGTTTGAAGCTTGTAAACGTTTATGGAAGAATATTGTTACTAAACGTATGTATATAACAGGTGGTATAGGCTCTACTGTTATAGGAGAAGCCTTTACTGCAGATTATGATTTGCCAAATGATACAATGTATTGTGAAACATGTGCTTCTATAGGATTGATCTTTTTTGCAAATAATATGTTGAAATTAGATGTAGATAGTCAATATGCAGATATAATGGAAAAAGCTCTATATAATACAGTTATAGATGGTATGGCTCTTGATGGAAAACATTTCTTTTATGTAAATCCATTGGAAGTTGTTCCTCAATTAAGTCATAAAGCTCCAGGAAAATCACATGTAAAAACTGTTCGTCCAGCGTGGTTTGGTTGTGCATGTTGTCCACCTAATTTAGCTAGATTATTAAGTTCTTTAGACGAATATATGTATACAGTAAAAGATGATGCTATTTATAGCAATTTATATGTAAGTAATAAATCTGATTTTAAAATTAATAATCAAGTAATAAGTATTGAAGAAAATACAGATTATCCATGGGATGGAAAAATTACTTTTAAAGTAAATAGTGAGGCAACATTTAAATTAGGTTTACGTATTCCTAATTGGGCAAATAGATACTTATTTAAGGTAAATGGTAAGGAATTTACACCAAAAATAGAAAAAGGATATGCTATTATAGATAGAACATGGGAAAAAGGAGATATAGTTATTTTTGATATACAAATAGAAGCTAATTTTATTTGTGCAAATCCTTTAGTTCGTGAAGATTATGGCAAAGTTGCTATACAACGAGGTCCTATTATTTATTGTGCAGAAGGTGTAGACAATGGAGATAATTTGCATTTAATAACTATAGATACAAATAAGAAAATAAATGAGTATAAAGATAGTGATAGTTTAGGGGATATTGTAAAATTAGAATTAGAAGCTGAAAAATTAATTTTAGATAAACAGTGGAATAATATTTTATATAGAAATATAATGGAAAAACAAGAAAATGTAGAGATTATTAAGTTGAAACTAATACCATATTTTTGTGCGTTCAATCGCGGTGAAAATGAAATGGCTATTTGGTTAAAAACTAAATAATAAATAAAGCTCCTTAAAAGTCAGTGGACAGCTTTTAAGGAGCTTTGTTTTTATTTATATTATGCTAAAGTATCACCTTTAAAATTATTTTGGTAAGAAGATTTTATTTCTCCGCGAGAAATTTCACGTTCCCAAAGACCAACAACAACTGTAGCGATACAATTACCAAATATATTGCAGAATGTACGAGCCATATCCATGATACGGTCTACACCTAAGATAATAGCGATACCTTCTGTTGGAATACCAAAAGAAGCAGCTGTACCAGCAATTACGATGATAGAAGCGCCAGGAACACCGGCTATACCTTTAGTGGAAATCATAAGTGTAAGTAACATCATGATTTGTTGAGTAAGACCAAAATCAATATCATACATTTGAGCTAAGAAAATAACAGCTAGAGAACTATATAAAGTGGAACCATCAAGGTTGAAGGAATAACCTGTTGGCATAACGAATGTGATGACATGTTTTGGTAAACCTAATTTTTCTAAACATTTCATGGCAAGTGGTAAAGCAGCTTCACTACTTGCAGTGGAATAACCTAATAATAATGGTTCACGTAAAACTTTGAAGATATGCCAGAAATTTAATTTAGTGATGATAGAAGCAATAATTGCAAGGATAATTAAGAAGACGATTATTGCAAAATAAAGTGAAAATACTAATTTTCCAAGAGGAATAAGCATTTCTAAACCGAAAGTACCAACAGTATAAGAAATCATGGCAAAAATACCAATTGGTGCAAAAAGCATAACGTAATGTGTAACTTTGAACATTGCTTCTGCTACACCACGACAACATTCAACAACAATTTTTCCTTTTTCGCCGATATGAGCAAGAGCTACACCGAAGAAACAGCTAAAGAAGATGATTTGTAACATATCGTTTTTAGCGCAAGCTTCAACAATGTTAGCAGGAATGATATTTAATAAGTGCATAGAAATACTGAAAGATTCTGCAGTAGCAGCAGCATTAGCTCCAGCAGAAGCTCCAATGGAAGGAAGAGAAACGCCAACACCAGGTTGAAGTACATTTACGACTACAAGACCAACAACTAAAGCTAAGCTACTAGCAACTTCGAACCAGATGATGGCTTTACCACCTAAACGACCAAGTTTTTTGAAATCACCAGTACCAGCAATACCAATTATTAAAGTACTAAAAATAAGAGGTACAACGATCATTTTAATCATGCGAATGAACGCATCACCTAATGGTTTTAATTGTGATCCGATATCAGGTAAAAAATAACCAAAGATAGCACCTAATACTAGCCCTAAAAATATTTGAGCTGTGAGATTAATGCGCAACTTTTTCATTAAAAAGACTCCTTTTTGAAATTTATTTTTTGCATAAAAACGGATTATATATTGTTATTTTATGCAGTTAACATATTAACAATATATTTAAAAACATATTTATCATTATAGTAGTAGTGCTATGTTAAGTCAATGTAAAATCTAGATAAAACATTGTATACATTGTTTTAAGAGTAAAATTAGTTTGAATATTTATGAATTAATAATTTGCACAAAAACTCTATGGATAAATTTTAAATATATGTTAAAATAAAAATATGTTTAAATGAATAGGAATGAGATTAATGTTAACTTTAAAAACAGGTATAAAAGGACAAGCACAAGTAAAAGTGGTTGAAAAAAATACAGCGAAAATAATGAAAAGTGGAACCTTGTCAGTTTTTGCAACTCCAGCGATGGTGGCGTTAATGGAAGAGGCTTCTTGCATGGCTTTAAAAGATTATTTAGAAGAAGGAGAAGGTACTGTAGGTATAAAATTGGATATATCACATATTGCACCAACTGCTTTAGATGATGTCGTAATAGCTATAGCTACTTTAGATAAAATAGAAGGTAGAAAATTAACTTTTATAGTTGAAGCAAAAGATACGCATAAAGTTATTGGTAAAGGAATACATGAAAGATTTATTATAAATAATGAAAAATTCATGAATAAATTACAAAAAAATTAATAATTAATAAAAAAAGCTTTCTATTTATAGTTTGTACTAAATAGAAAGCTTTTTTGTTTGATTTATTTGCTATTTTCGGCTAATTCTTCTAAATATGCCCAACGTTCCATTAAATAATCTAATTTTTCTTGAAGAGCAGTTTCTTCTTTTGTTAGTTCATTTAATTTGCCATAATCAGAAGCATTTTGACTCATTTGAAGTTGTACTACTTTTAGTTTTCCTTCTGTTTCAGCAATTATGGCTTCAATTTCAGCATATTCTTTTTGTTCTTTAAAAGAAAGTTTTTTTACTGGCTCAGTTTTAATTGTGATATTTTTAGATGTTTTTTCTGTATCAGAAATGGTGTTTTTGGTTTCAGTATTTTTCCCTTTTTCTAATGTAGCCAATTCTTTTTCTTCAATACCTTTGTAATAAGAATAGCCACCAGGATATTGACGAAGAGAGCCGTCTTGTTGATAAACAAAGACTTTATCTGCTAAGCGGTCAATGAAAAAGCGGTCATGGGATACAAATATAATAGCACCATTAAAATTATCAATGAATTCTTCTAAAATAGACATGGTTTGTAAATCTAAATCATTTGTAGGTTCATCTAGTAATAAAACATTAGGAGAACTCATTAATACACGTAATAAAAATAAACGACGTTTTTCACCACCAGATAATTTACTGATAGGTGTCCATTGAAGTGTACCTGGAAATAAAAATCTTTCCATTAATTGAGATGCACTTAGCTGTGTACCATCAGCTAATGTTATGTGATGAGCAACTTCTTTGATGTATTCAATAGGGCGAAGTCTTTCGTCCATATCAATATTTTTTTGAGCAAAATATCCAATTTTTACAGTTTGACCAATATTTACATTTCCTGTTGTTGGTGGCAAAATGCCAGCTATTATATTTAATAAGGTAGTTTTACCAGAGCCATTAGGTCCTAAGATACCTATGCGGTCATTTCGTAAGACTGTATAAGTGAAATCTTTAATGATTGTTTTATTATCTACAGTATAATTTACGTTTTCTAATTCAATTACAGTGCGACCTAGACGAGAGCCTGCAAGTCCCATTTCAATTTTGCTATTATCAATATTTACTTTTTGATTTTTTACTTCTTCAAATCGTTGTATTCTTGCTCTTTGTTTAGTAGAACGAGCTTGAGCACCACGACGTATCCATTTTAATTCATTGCGTAAAAAGTTTTGACGTTTTTGTTCTGAAGCTTCTTCGCGTTCTTCTCTAGCAGTTTTTAATTCTAAAAATTGAGTGTAGTTACCTGTATAAACATAAGATTTACCTTTATCCAATTCTAAAATTTTAGTAGCAACAGAATCAAGGAAATATCTATCATGTGTTACCATGATTAAAGCACATTTCAATTTTTGAAGGTATTCTTCAAGCCATGCGATAGTTTCGCTATCTAAATGGTTAGTAGGTTCGTCAAGCAATAATAAATCACATGGTTGAATTAATGCTGTAGCTAAAGCTAATCGTTTTTGTTGTCCTCCAGATAAGGTTTTTATTTGGGCAGAAAAATCCATAATACCTAATTTAGTTAAAATGGTTTTAGCATCACTTTCTAATTGCCAGCCATTTAATTCATCAATTTTACTAGTTAATTTAATGATTTTTTCTTGTAATTTATGATCATGAGGATTTTTTTGACTTTGAGCTAGAGTGATTTCGTAGTCATAAAGCGCTTGCATAATAGGTTGATTACCTTGAAATACTTCCATTAGAATTGTATTTTCAGGATTGAAGATTTTATCTTGTGATAGATATTCGATTTTTATATTTTTGCCAGCGATGATATTACCACTATCTTGAGGAATAAGACCTGCAATAACTTTGATAAAAGTAGATTTACCCGTTCCATTGACACCAACAATACCTATTTTATCACCTGAAGATAGGCTGAAGTTTACATTTTCAAATAAGATTTTTTCTCCATAAGTTTTACATAAATTTTCTATTGTTAAAATCATAATAAAAACACACTCACTTTAAATGTTTTATTGTTTGTATATTATATCATAATTTATTTAGCTAAATAAAATTTTTAATTAAGTGAAAAAGAACAACATAGATACAATTTTTAGAAACATAAAACATTGATTTTATTTTTTATAAATATTATAATATTAGGCAAGAAAAGCGAAAACGTTTACAGATTTATTTGTATTGAATTTTGCAAAAAATCTTAGCATTTTTAATTTAGTTATTAATGCAAGAAATTTTTTAATTCAAGGAGGATAAAAGATGATTTTATTTAACCAAGAAACAAAGACATTTCATTTAAAGACTTCTAAAACAAGTTATTTGATGAAAGTCTTAGAAACAGGGCATTTACTCCATCTTTATTGGGGGCGTCCTTTAAAATCTGAAAATCTTGATTATACTGTACGTAGAAAAGATTGGTTTAGCTTTGTTGCTAATACAGATAATATAGATGCTTTCCATTTAGAGTCTAAAGAACAAGAATATCCTGGATATGGTTCTACAGACTTACGTAGTCCTGCTATTGAACTTGAATTTGCTGATGGTACAAGTGCTACAGATTTTAGATATGTAGATTATAAAATTGTTGATGGCAAACCTGCATTAGAAGGTTTACCTGCAACATATGTGGAAGCAGATAAAGAAGCTCAAACTTTAATTATTACATTAACTGATAAAGTAAAAAATGTTGATGTAGAATTATCCTTTACTGTTTTTGAAGAATATAATGCTATCGCTCGTAGCGTTAAAGTAATAAATAAAAGTGCTGATGATGTAAAAATTCAACGTGTATTGAGTGCAAATGTTGATTTTAAAGATAGTAAATTTGAAATGATTCAGCTTTCTGGTTCTTGGGCTAGAGAACGTCATATCATTCGTACACCACTTCGCATTGGTGGACAATGTGTAGAAAGTCGTCGTGGTGCAAGTAGCCATGCGCAAAATCCATTTATGGCTCTTGTTCGTAAAGATGCTACTGAAACAAATGGCGATGTTTATGCTATGAGTTTAGTATATAGTGGTAACTTCTTAGCTAATACAGAAGTTGATATGTATAGCAAAGCTAGAATGCAAATTGGTATCAATCCATTTGATTTCACATGGTTATTAAAAGCTGGAGAAGAATTCCAAGCACCTGAAGCTGTACTTGTTTACTCTAACGAAGGTTTAACAGGTATGAGTCATACTTATCAGAATTTATATGGTAAACGCTTAATGCGTGGTGTATGGCGTGATAAAGCTCGTCCTGTTCTTATTAATAACTGGGAAGCAACATATTTTGATTTCAATGAAACTAAAATCAAAGAAATCGCTAAACAAGCTAGTGAATTCGGCATTGAATTATTCGTTTTAGATGACGGTTGGTTTGGTGAAAGAAATAATGATGACCGCTCTTTAGGTGATTGGTTCGTAAATGAAAATAAAATCCGTGGCGGTTTGAAAAAACTTGTTGATGAAATCAATGGTATGGGCATGAAATTTGGTTTATGGTTTGAACCAGAAATGGTATGTCCTATCAGTAAATTATATGAAGCACATCCTGATTGGTGTTTGCATATAGAAGGTCGTACACGTTCTACAGCACGTCGTCAGTTGATTTTAGACCTTTCTCGTAAAGAAGTTTGCGATTATATTATTAAATCTGTATCTGATGTACTTGCTAGTGCAAATATCGAATATGTAAAATGGGATATGAATCGTAATATGACAGAAATTGGTTCTGCTGTATTACCAGCAGAACGTCAACGCGAAGTAGCTCATCGTTATATGCTTGGTTTATATCATGTAATGGATGAAATTACTAGTCGTTTCCCTAATGTTTTATTTGAATCTTGCTCTGGTGGTGGCGGTCGTTTTGACCCAGGTATTTTATACTACATGCCACAAACTTGGACAAGTGATGATACTGATGCTATTGAACGTTTGAAAATTCAATATGGTACATCTATGGTTTATCCTAATGTTGCTATGGGTTGCCATGTTTCAGCAGTACCAAATCATCAGGTAGCTAGAATCACACCATTTGCTACTCGTGGTATTTCTGCAATGTGTGGTAATTTTGGTTATGAACTTGATTTAACAAAATTAACTGATGAAGAAAAAGCTCAAACTAAAGCTCAAGTAGCATTTTATAAAGAAGTTAGAGAACTTATCCAATTTGGTGATTTCTATAGAATTCAAAGTCCATTTGAAAATAATGAAACAGCATGGAGCTTTGTAGCTAAAGATAAATCAGAAGCAGTTGTAAGCTTCTTTAGAACTTTAGCAGTGCCAAATGATAATTTAGCAACTATTTGTGCTGTAGGTTTAGATGCTGATGCTATTTATGAAGATATGCGTACTGGTAAACTTTATGGCGGAGATGAATTAATGTATGTAGGCATTAATGTTCCAGATAAAGTTGTTGGTGGTATAGCTGAAGAAGGTACAGAATTATTTGCAGGCATGCCAAGTCCTGTTATTGAAGGCGATTATGCTGCATTTATATGGCACTTCAAAAAAGTTAATAAATAATAAAATAAATTATATAAATGAATTTACTAGAGATTGAGATTTTATCAATCTCTAGTAAATAAAAGATAAATGATTGAATATTTTTAATATTATTTTTATAGGCAAAAACTTTATTTTAAATAAAAATTTTATATTTTAGGAGAGAATTTATTATGTTTAACAAATCTACATTAACTATTACAACATCTGCTTTGGTTTTAATGAGTACGGGAGTAGCAGGAGCTGCTAGCAACCCATTTAGTGATGTTCCTCAAGATAGCTGGGCTTATGATGCAGTGGCAACACTTGCTGCTGATGGCGTAATTGATGGTTTTCCAGATGGAACATACCAGGGCAACAAAACAATGACACGTTATGAAATGGCTCAGATTGTAGCTCGTGCTATGGCAAAAGAAGATTTACAAAAAGCAGATAAAGCTATTGTAGATAAGTTAGCTGCTGAATTTGCAGAAGAACTAGATAATTTAGGTGTTAGAGTAGCAGACCTTGAAAAGAAAAGTGATAATGTAAAATTCACAGGAACAGCTCGTTTACGTTATGATGATGGTGATATCAATGCTACTAACCCAAAAGCTGATTGGGATAAAGATAGTGCAAGCCATGCTCATATTGAATACTGGATTAAAGGAAAAGTAAACGATAATTGGACAGGTGTAAGCCAGATTGAAACAGAATACAATATGAAATCTGATAGCATCACTGCATATGGAGATAAAGATATTCAAGTAAATAAAATATATGCAGAAGGTAATTTCGGTGATAGCATGTTAAAAATAGGTCGTTATGGAGAATTTTCTTCATACGGAAGAATTATCGATACTGAAATTTCTGGTGCAGAATATACATTTGAAGCTGGCGATTTATCTGGAGCATTGACTTATGGTAGATTAAAAGATAGTAGAACATTAGCTGGAACTAAATTTGAAAATAAATCAGGTGGAGAATATGGAGCATATCTTGGAACAGAGTATTCCTCTGCTAGATTGAAATATAATCTTAGCCCAGTAACAGCAATTGGTGCAACATATGGTAGATTAAATGAAGTAACAGTAGCAGAAAAAGGCAATAATTTTCAAGATAGTGTAAACTTCTGGGAAGCAGGATTTAATACAAAACTTGCAGACAATTTAACATTAATGGCAGCATATAGTAAATCTGATTTAGATGGAGTAACAGATAGTGTTGGCAGTGAAGTAGTAAATGATGGATGGTTTAGTGAACTTCGCTATAAACAACACAATCCAAGTGATGTAGGTTCCTTTGCAATCTTCACAAACTATAGAAATGTAGGTGCATTCTCAACAATAGATGCAACAGTAGACTATACTGAAAACGTAAGAGGATGGACACTTGGCTTTGATTATGTACCAATGGAAAATACAACAATAGAAGTATTCTACACAACAGGTACACAAGTAAATGCAACAAGTACAGAAGGTAGACAAGATGTAGATATTTTCCGTGCACAAATGGAATTTTATTTCTAATTCATATATTATTAATAAATTTAAAAGAACTACTTTTTAAGTAGTTCTTTTTTATAAAATCTTAATATTTATTTAACATTCATAATATATAATATGAATTTTAAACATATTTAGTTATTAATATAATTTATAAAAAATGGTTGCATTTTTTTGAAGATGGTGATATTACATAAAACCATCAAACGGGTTTTATATATACTCGTGAAATTTTAATTTCATAAACATGAAATATAAGGAGAGAGATTTTGACACATTTAGAAGCTTTAGCAAAAGCAGAACAATATCAAAGTAAAATGGCAAAAATTGCCAAAAAAAGTTATTGGAAGCCACAATATCATATTAGTGCTCCTGCAAATTGGATTAATGACCCTAATGGATTTTGTTATTTTAATGGTGAATATCATGTATTTTATCAATATCATCCATATTCTAGCCAATGGGGTCCTATGCATTGGGGACATGTAGCAAGTAAGGATTTAGTTAATTGGAAAACAAAACCGATAGCACTTGCACCAACTGATGAATATGATAGAGATGGTTGCTTTTCTGGTAGTGCAATAGAAAAAGATAATACTTTATATCTTTTTTATACAGGACATGTAGTTTTGGATAAAGAAAATGATAAAGATGATGCACAATTGCAAACTCAATGTGTAGCAATCAGTGAAGATGGTATAAGTTTTAAAAAATTGGAGAACAATCCAATTATCAATATAGATAGTTTTCCTGAAGATTTAAATATTCTTAAGGAGCATTTTAGAGACCCTAAAGTTTGGAAATATAATGATATGTATTACAAAATAGTAGGAGCTCAAACAACAGAAAAAACAGGACAAGCATTAATTTATAAATCCAAGGATTTATTGAATTGGGAATTTGTTAATGTAATGGCTATGTCTACAGAAGAAGAAAATTTAGGTTTTATGTGGGAATGCCCTAATTTTGCAGAGATAGATAATCATGAAGTATTGATTTTATCTCCTCAAGGTGTAGAACCTGAAGGTAATAAATTTTTAAATTTACATCAATCAGGTTATTTTTTAGGTAAAATGGACTATAATACAGGCGTTTTTGAGCGTGAAAATAATTTTGAGATATTAGATTATGGATTTGATTTTTATGCTCCGCAAATAATGCAGGATGAAAAAAACAATCGTTGTTTGATGATTGGTTGGCTTGCTATGTGGGAAAGTGAGATGCCAGAACAAGAAGAAGGTTGGGCTGGTATGATGAGTATCCCTCGTGTTTTAGAAGTGAAAAACAACAAAGTATATAGTTTACCAATACCAGAGTTGAAAAAATTAAGAAAAAATAATGTGAATTATGATGTGAATTTAGTTCAAAATTGCATTTTAGAAGGAATAAATGGCGATTGTTATGAATTAAATACTGTTTTCGATTTAACAAAAGCAAGTGGTTTTAATTTGAAATTGCGTGTTTCTGAAAATGAAGAAACGGTTATTAGCTATGATAAAAATAGTAAAATATTTAAATTAAATCGTGATAAATCTGGTAAAGGTGTAACTGGTGAACGCGAAGTAAAAGTTAATTTGCAAGATGAAAAAATTTCTTTGCAGATATTTAGCGATTATTCTTCTTTAGAAATTTTTATCAATGGTGGAGAATATGTAATTAGTTCTCGTATTTATCCTACGCAAGAAGCAACAGGAATTGTCTTTGAGCCTATGGGTGAAATAAAAGCTAAGATTGATTTTTACGAAATTTGATAATAAAAAATAATTATTTTGATAGAAGGATAGATAAAAATTATCTATCCTTTATTTTTATGTAAAAATTTAAAAGTAATATTTTGCTTATTGTTATGAAGTTATTTATAATTAAAGAAAAGTCACAAAATTTATTTTGAGAAAGGGTGATAATTTATGGACTATTTGAAAAAAGTATTATTAGATGTATTCGATTTGAATGCAGATAGGGCATCAATGGAAGAAATTTCCGAGAGAATTGAAAGTGGAGCTTTATTAAAGGGCACGAATATGGCTATTTTAATTTTAGCTATGTTTATTGCTTCTATCGGTTTGAATATGAATAGTACAGCTGTAATTATTGGGGCAATGTTAATATCTCCACTTATGGGTGTTATTATGGCTATAGGTTATGGTATAGCTACATATGATACGGCTTATGTACGTAAGTCATTTTTAAAATTATTATTTCAAATAGGATTTTGCATTTTAACATCAACTATTTATTTTTATATATCACCAATTTCTACGGCTTCTTCAGAGTTATTGGCACGTACAGAACCTACGATATGGGATGTTTTGATAGCATTATTTGGTGGACTTGCAGGGATAATAGGTATAACTCGTAAAGAAAAAAGTAATGTAATTCCAGGTGTAGCCATTGCCACAGCCTTGATGCCACCACTTTGTACTGCGGGATATGGTATTGCTACACATTCTTTGAAATTCTTTAGTGGCGCTTTATATTTATTTTGTATAAATGGTGTGTTTATTTGTTTATCAACTTTTATAGTTTTAAAATTTATTAAAGTTCCTGCAAAACAATATGTGTCTATTCAAGTGTTGCGCAGACAGAAATTTTATTTAGCAATTATCGGTATTATAACAATCATTCCTAGTGTATATACAGCTTATCAAAGTGTAAGAGATAATGTAGAAAAAGCACAAGCTACTAGCTATATAAATGAATATTTTAATTATGATGATAGACAAGTAGTTGCTTATCATATAAGAGAAGATAGTAAGACTTTTGAAGTAGTTTTAATTGGCAAAACTTTAGAAGAAACACAGATTGATAAACTGAAAAAAGATTTATTAAATTATAGCCAGCTTAAAGATTTAAATTTGAAAATTATTCAAAATGTTTATGATGAAGGTTATTCAAAGCAAGATATTGAAAAATTGATAAATAGTAGTATTCAACAGCGTGATGGCGTTTTGAATGTGGCTAATAAAGATAGTGATTTGATGAAATATCAAAATTTAAGTGTACAATATTATCCAGCATATCAAAGAATAACGGATAATCAAGCAATCTTAAAAGCTTTTAATACAAAAGGAAAGATTTTATTTCCACAAATTGATAAGATTGAAGGTGGAACAATTAATAATATCAATGAAAAAGGTGAAGTAAACGCTTTAAAATTTATGGTCATTGTATATGTAAAAGAACAATTATCTAGCCAAGATGTAATAAAATTGAAATCATGGATGGAAAGCGAAGCTAATATGCCTGTGATTTTAAATGTTCAAATTAGTTCTGATAATGAAGATAATATCATTTCAGGGAATGGTATATCTTGGTGATAAATAAAAAATAAATTATGTAAGTTTATGATATAATTGAATAAATTCTTAATAAGAAAAGAGTGTGGTTTTATGAGTATAAAATTATTTGCTACAGACTTAGATGGTACATTATTAAATAAAAATGGTGAAATATCTCTAGCTAATAAACAAGCTATAAAGGAAATGGCAAAAGAAGGTATTATACCAACAATTGCAACAGGTAGAATGTATGAAGCATCTCGTAGATTTGCCGAACAATTAGAATTAGATGTGCCTATTATTACTTATAATGGTGCTTTAATAAAATCCGTATCTGGAAAAGTTTATTTTGAAGGTTTTTTACCTCCCAAAATTGTCAGTGAAATATATGATTATTGCAAAGAAATGAAGTATTATTTTCAAACTTATCAAGATGATAAATTATATTACGAAACTTATACAGATAAGACAAAAGGATATGAAGAAGGCATTAATATAAAAGGTTATGCCATCAGAGAAAAAGTATATGAATTAGTAGATAGAATTCCTAAAATTTTAGTCATCACTACTAGTAATGAAGAAAGTGATGAAGTGGCAAGGCTTTTTAATGAAAAATTTTCTGGTCAAGCTCATGCTGCCAAATCTCAATTTAATTATGTAGAAATAATGGCACCTAATATAAGTAAAGCAAGTGGTCTTCATCATTTGGCAGAAAAACTAGGTTTGGGCATAGATGAAGTGATGGCTATAGGTGATGCAAATAATGATGTTCCTATGTTGAAAGTGGCTGGATTTAGCGCTGTTATGGGAAGTGCTAAAGATGATGTCAAGGCTTGTGGTGATGTAGTTGTGGGCGATTGTGAACATGATGGCGTTGCCGAAGCAATTTATAAATATGTATTGAAAAAAGATATTTGAGCGATTATTATATAAGAATGGATAATGTTCCTAGTTTATAGATTAGAGGTGTTAGATATGAAAGATTTTCGTTTGATAATTGTTACTGGTATGTCTGGAGCTGGGAAAACATTAGCATGTCGTAATCTTGAAGATTTGGGTTATTTTTGTGTTGATAATTTACCTCCTGTATTGATACCAAAATTTGTAGATTTATGTAGTAATTCTACAGAAAATATGCAGAAATTTGTCTTGGTAGTAGATACACGTAGTAAAGATTTTTTTGATACATTTAATCAAGTTTTAGATGAGATTGATGCACAAAAAGTAAATTATCATTTATTATTTATGGATGCTTCTGATGAAGTAATTATTCGTCGTTATAAAGAAACTCGTAGACGTCATCCAATGGACCCTAATGTTTTAGTTAGTGATGCTATTGAACTTGAACGTAAAGCTTTAGATAAAATAAAAAAACGCGCTAATTTCATTATTGATACTAGCTGTTTAAAACGCGCTGAATTGAAAGAACGCCTTACAAAGATGTTTAAAACTGATGATACAGGAAAAATGAATATCAGTATTTTATCTTTTGGGTTTAAATTCGGTTTGCCTTTAGATGCTGATTTGGTTTTTGATGTGAGATTTTTGCCTAATCCATTTTATGATGAAAAACTTCGCTATAAGAGCGGAACTGTGCCAGAAGTGGCAGCTTATATAGAAAAACATGAAGTTACTAAAGAATTTAAGAAGAAATTAGATGATTTAGTAGAATTTTTAATACCACAATATATCAATGAAGAAAAAAGTCAGTTGGTAATTGCTGTGGGCTGTACAGGTGGTATGCATCGCTCTGTATATATAGCTAATCATTTATATAATTTGTTAAATGAAAAAGGTTATGTGGCAAATTTAGAACATCGTGATTTGATGAAAAATGAAGTAAGAGAACATAGAGCAAATTGAACATAGTAAAATAAGAAAGTAGGGGATTAAATGCATTTATTAAAATGGCTTTATCCTGGAATGCGATTTAAGCGTTGGTTATGTTTATTTGCTGTTGGTGCACTGCTTACAGGTTTAGGCTTAGCCATAGTATTCAATTATAAATATATAGATAGCATTGAAGAATTTTTATTTTATGCTGTGTATACATGGACAGGTTCATATGATTATATGATAACTGCAATCGTAGGTATAGCTATAATCGTCTTCGGCTTGATAATAATGTTATTAGCTACGAGAATGGTCATTCGTTCATTGATAACAGTGCTTGTTCCTGATAAATCTGGAAGATTAGTAGATATGATTTATGAACATCGCAAATTGGATAAAGGTCCAAATGTTACTGTGGTCGGTGGCGGTACAGGTCTTTCTGTGCTTCTTCGTGGTATGAAAGAGGAAACTAGAAATGCTACTGCTATTGTTACTGTAGCAGATGATGGCGGTTCTTCTGGTAGACTTCGTGAGGAGTTTAATATTGTGCCTCCAGGCGATTTGCGAAATTGTTTAGTAGCTTTAGCAGATACAGAACCAATGATGGAAAAGTTATTTCAATATCGTTTTAGTGGAAATAGTGATTTAGCTGGTCATAGCTTTGGTAATTTATTTATCACAGCAATGACAGAAGTTACTGGCGATATTGAACAAGCTTTAAAAGAGTCAAGCCGTGTATTAGCTGTAAAAGGGAGAGTTTTCCCAGCGACAACAGCTAAAATCCGTTTAAGTGCAACTATGGAAGATGGAACTGTTGTAGAAGGTGAGTCTCAAATTCCGTTAGTGCATAAAAGAATAAAACGTGTGCATATTTTTCCACATCATGTAGAGCCAGTGCCTTCTTCCATAAAAGCTATCAGAGAAGCTGAAGTTATTGTATTTGGTCCAGGAAGTTTATATACAAGTATAATCCCTAATTTATTAGTGGATAATATTGCTGATGAAATAAAAAAAAGTAAAGCCATAAAGATTTATATTTGTAATGTAATGACTCAACCAGGAGAGACAGATGATTATACAGCTTCTATGCATGTAAAAGCTTTGATTGAACATGGTGGTGCAGGTATAGTTGATTATGTTTTAGTTAATAATAAAGAAATTTCCGCAGAAATGCAGGAATATTATGCGCAAAAAGGTCAATATCCTGTGCTTGTTGACGAAAAAGCTGTAGAAGATTTAGGTGTTGGTTTATTTAAAGCAGATATAATTAATGATTCAGAAATGATACATCATGATTCAATGAAATTAGCACAAAATGTAATGAAAATATATCATACATTAAAAGAAAATTGAGTTTAAAATAGAATAATATATTTTGAAAGTTGGTTTTAGATGCCATCATTTGCAAGTCAAGTTAAGAATGAATTGGTACATGTGTTAGGCTCTCAAGTATGTTGCAAAACAGCGGAATTAGCTGCACTGCTACGTATGGGAGCCACTATTTCTTTTAATAGCAAACATGATTTTGGTATAAATTTTGTTACTGAAAATGCGGCAGTAGCCAGAAAAATTTTGACTTTGTTAAAAGCAAGTGTACCACAAGGTATTCATACAGAAGTTACAGTTAGACGTTCTCGTCGTCTACGAAAACACAATAATTATGCTGTTAGAGCTACACCATCGCCAGAAGCTAGTAGCATTTTGAAGAAATTAGGGTTTTTGACTGCAAAAAATTTATTAGATGCAGGTACTGACCGCAATATTTTACAAAATGATTGTTGTAAGATAGCTTATCTAAGAGGAGCTTTTTTAGGTGGTGGTTCTGTCAATAAACCAGAAGGTGAATATCATTTAGAATTTGTAACAGATAATTATACTTTTGCAAAATTGATACGTGATTTGTGTCATGAATTATATTTGCCTGTAGGGCTTACAGATAGAAAAAATGTATATATTGTATATTTAAAAGAAAGTGAAGCTATTTTAGAATTATTAGCTTTAATTGGTGTAGAGGAAAGTTTATTGCAAGCTTTTGAATCTGCACGTAATTTAAAAGAAATTAGAAATCAGGTTAATCGTTTAGTTAATTGTGAAACTGCTAATTTACAAAGAACGATTAATGCTGCTATGAAGCAAATTGAGAATATAAATTTATTGATAAAATATGATGAATATGATGAGTTACCGAAAGTATTAAAACAAACGGCTAATTTACGTTTAAATAATCCAGAGGCTTCGCTTACCGAGTTGGCGGAATTGTTAAATTGTAGTCGTTCTGCGATTAATCATCGCATGCGTAAGATTGATGCTTTAGCAATGCAAATCAGGAAGGACAATAGTATAAAAGAATGAATTTAAAAAAAATAGCGTTGAGTATAATACTTTTATTTGTAATATTTATGGGTGGAGTGATTGCTTCAGTATATATTTATCCACCAAAGGGAGTTATGATTTTTGAATATCATCGTGTCAATGATGACACTGTAGATACAGATGATTATTCTTTATCTAGGGAACAATTTCAAGAACAATTGGATTATTTTAAGGAAAATAATTACCATACAATTTCAATGATGGATTTTATTCATGCTGAAAAATATGGTGAAGAATTGCCAGAAAATCCTATTATTATAACTTTTGATGATGGCTATGAGGATAATTATACTAATATGATGCCTATGATTAATGCAATGGGCATGAAAGCTACTATGTTTATGGCAACTAATTATATTGGTAAAGAAAATTATGTTAGTTGGCAACAGTTGAAAGAAATGCAGGATAATAATATTGAAATTGGCAGTCATACAGCAAATCATTTACCATTGACTGAAGTAGAAAATTTGGATAATGAAATTAAATTATCTAAATTATTGATGGAATGGAATGGATTAAAAACAATATATTTCTTCTCTTATCCTAATGGAGTTTATACAAAGGAAAGTATTCAGTGTTTAAAGGATAATAATTATTTAGCAGCAGTAACAGGTGATGCTGGATATAATACTTTTAAGACTGATAAATATTTATTACAACGAACAAATGTGTCAAATTATCGTTTTGGCTATATAGGTTTTCAATGGCGTATATTAAAGACAAAAATTTTATATAGATTAGGAATTAATCAGCATTAATAAAGGATAGGGGTATTTTTTGTTTATGAAAAAAAATAAGATTTTTTCATTTGTATTATCATTAGCAACGATATGTAATTTTACATTAGTTCAAGCTCAAGATAATAATGAAAAAGATTTAAAAAACACAATAGTTTTAGCAAATAAAGATAAAGATGTAGAAAAATATGAAGCCGATAAATTATTATTTATGGAAACAAAAGATGATGATACTACCCTTTTATTTTCTGATTCTCCTGAAACTGTGGAGCAAGATGGGATTTTATATCAAGATACAGTGAAAGGTGATACACGATTATTGTATTATCACTTGAATGGAATGAAGGAAGATAAAAAAATAGCTGTAGTTATTCAGAATATGTCTGATAAATCTAATGTGGTTAAAGTAACAAAAGAAGCTGTAGCAGGCCCTAGTGAAGATTATCTTTATGTAGGAAAAGTAACTATGCAAAGATATTTTAATAGTCATGAAACTAGAGAAATAGAACTTGCTCCATATAGTAAAACTTTTTTGCGTGTAGAAGATGATGAACGTATTGTGCCAAGTGGTGGTTTAGTATATGGTCTTTTTGATTTTTATGCGCAAGAACCATTAAAGGTGAGTGTGGTAATTGCACCTACTGATAAAAATTTATTAAGATATGTAAATTATGCGCCTATTTTGGAAAAAGACCAGCATCGTTTAAGAGGAACGTATGAGGGAAAAGAACGCTATTTAACAAATAGAAGAGCTTATAATCCAGAAGAAATGGGAAAAGCGTATTTTTATATAGGTGATAATAAAACAGACCTTTATAAATATGGTAAAGATAATACCGATAATTCTGTTACACAAAATTTTGGTAATTATGGCATAGTATATAATTTTGAGCCTAAGCTTGAAGGCAAAGGAAAGACAAGTTTTTATCTTAAGCCTTTAGGTGGAGTTTATGCTGGTGCTATGGCGGTAAAAGTTGGTGAAAATGGTGAATATAAAATGATTTCTACACCAGATGATTTGCCATTCTTTGGTCATGAAAAAGATATTAATTACTATGCTTATTTAGGAACATATAATAATAGTGATAAATTAAGCTTTTTATATACACCACCAGGAGCATCAAATTTACCAGTACAAATTATTTTGATACCAGAAAAATAATAGAAAATGAAAAAACTACTTGAAGACGATGATTTTCAGGTAGTTTTTTTATATATTTTGCTAGACTTGCTTATTTGATTAAAAACATATACAATATTATATATTAAATTGCAAAGGAGAGATAAGTATGAAACATATTAAAACTGTTAACAAACCTTACCTTCAGGCTACTATTAAAACTGGCGGTTGTGGCGAATGCCAAGCTTCTTGTCAGTCTGCTTGCAAAACTTCTTGCACAGTTGGCAATCAGGTTTGCGAAAAACACTAATATTTCTCAAGTAGGGGGCTGTATTGACAGTCCCTTTCTTAGTGATTTTAAAAAGTTTAAAATTTGTGGTAATAAATAACTCGATTATAAATTTATATATTGAGTTTAATTATAAATTATATTTATTTTTAGAGGTGTGAATTTTAAATAATGGCTATGAGTAATAAAATACACAAGTTTTATCAAAATGGAATGTACATATTATTAGATGTAAATAGCTCTACTGTACATTTAATTGATAAAACTGTTTATGATGTAATGGATTATTTTGATGGCACAAATGATGAAGAAGTAATTAAAAATTTGGCTGATAAATATGATGAAAAAGACCTTCGTGAAATTTTAGAAGAATTACATGAATTAATGGAACGTGGAGAATTATTTGCTCCTGATATTGATGTACCTCCATATTTTGGCGAAACAGGTCTTGTAAAATCTATGTGCCTTCTTGTAGCAGAAGATTGCAATTTACGTTGTAAATATTGTTTTGCTGGTACAGGTGATATGGGTCATGACCGTCGTTTGATGACAAAAGAAGTTGGTAAAGCTGCTGTTGATTATATCATTGCACATAGCGGTAAACGTAAACATTGCGAAATTGACTTTTTCGGTGGCGAACCACTTGTTAATATGCCTGTTGTAAAATATGTAACAGAATATGTACGTCAAAAAGAAAAAGAAACAGGAAAAGTATTTAAATTAACACTTACTACAAATGGTGTTTTATTAAATGATGAAAATATTAAATGGCTCAATGACAACAATATCAGCATGGTATTAAGCCTTGATGGTAGAAAAGAAGTTCATGATTATATGCGTCCTGATGTTGGTGGACATGGCACATATGATAAAGTTGTTAAAAACTTTAAAAAATTAGTTGATTCCCGTGATGGCAATAATTACTATTTACGTGGTACATTCACTAATCGTAATATGGACTTTTCTAAAGATGTACTCAGTATGGCTGATGAAGGTTTTGATATTTTATCTGTAGAGCCAGTTGTATTAAAAGATTCTCCATATGGCTTTACAAAAGAAGATTTGCCAAAAATCTTTGCTGAATATGATAAATTAACAGAATTTTATTTAAAACGTAAAAAAGAAGGTAAAGGTTTCTTCTTCTTCCACTTTAATATCGATTTAGAACATGGTCCTTGCGTAGCTAAGCGCTTGAGTGGTTGTGGAGCTGGTCATGAATATTATGCTGTAGCTGCAGATGGTAATATGTATCCTTGCCATCAGTTTGCAGGCAGAGAAAATTACATGCTTGGAAATGTATTTGAAGGCGTAAAAAATAAAGAGCTTCCAAAAGAATTTAGAAAAACTCATGTATTAAGCAAAGAAAAATGTCGTGATTGTTGGGCTAAATTCTTCTGTAGTGGTGGTTGTCATGCTAATGCTGACTTATTCCATGGCAATATCCATGAACCATATGAACTTGGTTGTGAATTACAGAAAAAACGTTGTGAATGTGCTATTGTAGTAAAAACTGCTGAAAAATTTGGTTTATAATTCATTTATAAAAATGTAATATATTTTAATTAATATACGGTTTACACTTTGAAAAAGAATTTTTCTCTATAGAAGATAAAAAATACATCTTGGAGAAAAATTCTTTTTTCTTTACAAGAAAATATATTTTTATAAAAATTTTGTAAAAATTTTGTTAGATAAATTATTTTTATTAATAGGATAATAAATTTATAACGGAAAAACTGCTGATTTAGATTGACAATTTGATATAATTTATTGTATTATAATCCTAGTGAAAAACTTAGACATATATTTGAACGATAATTTATGATTATACGTCTAGTGGTCTAATTAAGTTGTTATAAGCTAGAGTATGTATTTACATATTTTAGTTAAATATTATTCCAGGAAACTGGAAAAATTTTTTTTTACTTTTTAGGGGGTATTTTTAAAATGGCAGTTAAAGTTGCTATTAATGGTTTCGGCCGTATCGGTCGTCTCGCTTTCAGACAAATGTTCGATGCAGAAGGTTATGAAGTTGTTGCAATTAACGACTTAACAAGCCCAAAAATGCTTGCTCACCTTCTTAAATATGATTCTACTCAGGGTAGATATAAATATGCTGATAGCGTTGTAGCTGGTGAAAGCTCTATTACTGTAAACGGTAAAGAAATCACTATTTATGCTAAACCAAATCCTGAAGAATTACCTTGGGGCGAACTTGATGTAGACGTAGTTTTAGAATGCACAGGTTTCTTCGCTTCTAAAGCTAAAGCAGAAGCTCATATCAAAGCTGGTGCTAAAAAAGTTGTTATCTCCGCTCCTGCTGGTAACGATCTTCCAACAATTGTTTACAATGTAAACCATGAAACTTTAAAAGCTAGCGATACAGTTATTTCCGCTGCTTCTTGTACAACTAACTGCTTAGCTCCAATGGCTAACGCTCTTAACAAACTTGCTCCTATCCAGAGCGGTATCATGACTACAGTTCATGCTTACACTGGTGACCAGATGACTCTTGATGGCCCACAGCGTAAAGGTGACTTACGTCGTTCCCGTGCTGCAGCTGTTAATATCGTTCCTAACTCCACTGGTGCTGCAAAAGCAATCGGTCTTGTTATTCCTGAATTGAACGGTAAATTAATCGGTTCTGCACAGCGTGTTCCTACCCCTACAGGTTCTACTACTATTTTAGTAGCAGTTGTAAAAGGCCATGTAACTGTTGATGAAATCAATGCTGCTATGAAAGCTGCTGCAACTGAATCTTTCGGTTACACTGAAGAACAGCTTGTATCCAGCGATATCGTTGGTATGAGATTCGGTTCCCTCTTCGATGCAACTCAGACTATGGCTGCTCCTATGGAAGATGGAAATACTCAAGTACAAGTTGTTTCTTGGTATGATAACGAAAACAGCTACACTAGCCAGATGGTTCGTACAATTAAATACTTCGCTGAACTTAAGTAATTTGATTTGTGCAGCCTTTTATGGACCGGTCTTAAAAAGGCCGGTCCTATTTTGAATTTACGGAGGGTTTTTTTAATGAATAAGAAATCTATTAGAGACATTGATGTAAACGGAAAAAAAGTTTTTATTCGTGTGGACTTTAACGTACCAATGGATGAAAACCAAAACATCACAAATGACAAACGTATTCGTGCTACATTACCTACTTTAAATTATCTTTTAGAACATAATGCAGCTATTATTCTTGCTTGCCATGTTGGTCGTCCAAAAGGACAGAGAGTTCCAGAATTGTCTGTTAAACCTATTGTAAAAAGACTTTCTGAACTTTTAGGTAAAGAAGTTAAATATGCTGAAGATTGTGTTGGCGAAGCTGCAAGTAAAGCTGCTGCTGATTTAAAACCAGGTGAAGTATTACTTCTTGAAAACCTCCGTTATCACAATGAAGAAACTAAAAATGATCCTGAATTTGCAAAACAACTTGCTTCTTTAGCAGATGTTGCTGTTGATGATGCATTTGGTGTATCTCACAGAGCACATGCTTCTAATGCTGGTATCGCTCAGTATATAGAAGTTGTTGGCGGTTTCTTAATTGAAAAAGAAATTCAGTTCATTGGTAAAGCATTATCCAATCCAGAACGTCCTTTCGTTGCTATCATTGGTGGTGCAAAAGTTTCTGACAAAATTGGTGTTATTTCCAACTTATTAGAAAAAGCTGATGCAATTGTAATCGGTGGCGGTATGGCAAATACATTCCTCGCTGCTCAAGGTAAAGGTATTGGTTCTTCTTTATTCGAAGAAGAAAAATTACCACTTGCTAAAGAATTACTTGCAAAAGCTGAAGAAAAAGGCGTAAAAGTATTCCTTCCTGCTGAAGTTGTTGTTGCAGATAAATTTGCAGCAGATGCAAATCATAAAACTGTATCTGTTGATGAAGTTCCAGCTGACTGGATGATTCTTGACAATAAATTCAGCAAAGAATGCCAAGAAGCTTTAGAAAATGCAAAAACAATCGTATGGAATGGACCTATGGGTGTATTCGAATTTGATGCATTCGCTCATGGTACTGAAGATATCGCTCATGCAGTTGCTGAATCTACTGGTATCAGCATTGTTGGTGGCGGTGACTCCATTGCTGCTCTTAAGAAAACTGGTCTTTCCGACAAAATTACTCACATTTCCACTGGTGGCGGTGCTACATTAGAATTCCTCGAAGGTAAACCAATGCCAGGTATTGCAGCTATTGCTGACAAATAATAAAAATAAATTATAAAGAGGTTGATTTGATAATGCGTAAACCTATTATTGCTGGTAACTGGAAAATGAACAATACAGTAGCTGCTGGTACTGCTCTTGTAAAAGAATTAGCTCCACTTGTAAAAGATAACAATGCTGTAGATATCGTTGTATGCCCAACATTTACTGCTCTTGCTGCTGTTTGTGAAGCTGTAAAAGGTACTAACATTCATGTTGGTGCTCAGAACGTTCATTGGGAAAAAAGCGGTGCTTTCACTGGCGAAATTTCCGCTGAAATGCTCACAGAACTTGGCGTTGAATATGTTGTAATCGGTCACTCTGAACGTCGTGAAATGTTTGGTGAAACTGATGAATATGTAAATAAACGTGCAAAAGCTGCATTAGCTGCTGGTATTACTCCTATCATTTGCTGTGGTGAAACTTTAGAAACTCGTGAAGCTGGTACAACTAATGATTTCGTTAGTGGTCAGATCAAAGCTGCACTTGAAGGTTTAACTGCTCAGCAAGTTGCTAGCCTTGTTATTGCTTATGAACCAATCTGGGCTATCGGTACTGGTAAAACTGCTACATTTGAACAAGCTGAAGAAGTTTGCGCTTGCATTCGTGAAACTGTTAAAGCTATGTTTGATGAAGCTACTAGCGATGCTGTTCGTATTCAATATGGCGGAAGTGTAAAACCTGCTACTATTAATGGTTTAATGCAAAAACCAAACGTTGATGGTGCTTTAGTTGGTGGCGCTTCTTTAAAAGCTGCTGATTTCAGTGCTATTGTTAACTTTAAATAATTTTTATTATTGATGAACCGTGTGGCACATGGGGATTGCCTGTAATGTAGGAAGCACACATCATAGTAAATTATAAAATGATTTTAACTGGTGTGTGCTATGCTATTTTAAAATTAATAGATTGAGGTAGTGTAATAATGTCAAAACTTAACGCTCCTATTGCTTTAATTATTATGGATGGTTGGGGAGTTGGCGATGCTCAAAGCACAACTAATGCTGTTAATGTAGGTAAAACACCTGTTATTGATGGTTTAACAGCAAAATATCCTCATGCTCAACTTGCTTGCTCTGGTGAAGCAGTAGGTCTTCCTGATGGACAAATGGGAAATTCCGAAGTTGGTCATACAAATATTGGTGCTGGTCGTATCGTTTATCAAGAATTAACACGTATTACAAAAGCTATACGTGAAGGTGCATTCTTCAAAAATCCTGTATTTTTGGATGTTATCAATGCTGTTAAGAAAAACAATGGTGCGCTTCATTTAATGGGATTATTATCCGATGGTGGAGTTCATAGCCATAATAGTCATCTTTATGCACTCTTACAGCTTGCAAAACAAGAAGGCGTTGAAAACGTTTTCGTTCATGCTTTCCTTGATGGACGTGATGTACCACCATCTAGTGCTGCTGATTATTTAGCTGAGCTTGAAGCTAAATTAAAAGAAATTGGCGTTGGTAAAATAGCTACAATTTCTGGTCGTTATTATGCTATGGACCGTGATAAACGTTGGGATCGTGTTCAGAAAGCTTATAATGCTATCGTTTTAGGCGAAGGTGTAAAACAAGCTTCTAGCGAACTTGCAATTAAAAATTCTTATGAAGAAGATACTACTGATGAATTTGTTGTTCCTGTTGTTGTTGGCAACTATGCAGGTATGACAAGCAATGATGGAGCTATTTTCTTTAACTTCCGTCCTGATAGAGCACGTGAACTTACTCATGCTTTTGTGGATACTACTTTTGATGGCTTTGCTCGCAATGAAGATTTGAAAATTCCATTTGCAACAATGACTCAATATGAAAAAGGTATGAACGTAGAAATTGCTTATAAACCTGAGTCTTTAACAAATACTTTAGGTGAATATGTAAGCAAACTCGGTTATACTCAACTTCGTATTGCAGAAACTGAAAAATATGCACATGTAACTTTCTTCTTTAACGGCGGTATTGAGCAACCTTATGAAGGTGAAGATCGTATCTTAGTACCTTCTCCAAAAGTTGCTACTTATGATTTACAACCTGAAATGAGTGCTATTGAAGTTACTGATAAAGTTGTAGAAGCTATTTTATCTAAAAAATATGATTTCATCATTTTAAACTATGCTAATGGTGATATGGTTGGTCATACAGGTGTTATGGAAGCAGCTGTAAAAGCTGTAGAAACTGTAGATACTTGTGTTGGTCGCTTTGTAGATGCAATAAAACAAGTTGGCGGTACTGTATGTATTACAGCTGACCATGGTAATGCTGAAAAAATGTTAGATGAAGAAACTAAAGAAGCATTTACAGCACATACTACAAATCCTGTACCATTTATCGTAGTTTCTGATAAAGTAAAAGAAGTTAAAGATGGTGCTTTATGTGATATTGCTCCAACTTTATTGAAATTAGCAGGTCTTGAAGTTCCAGCAGAAATGACTGGAAAAGCTTTAATCGATTAATATTATCTTATTGGCAAATTAAGTTTTAATATAAGATTATATTATTGAAATAAGAAAAACTATTGTTATTTTAAGTTTTAGTTTCATAAACTTGAATAATGATATCATATAATGATATAATGTATATCGTGTATAAAATGTATATATTAAGGAGAGGAAACAAAGATGATCTATTCACAAGAAGTGTCTAATATGACATGTGTGGCAAAAGGCATTGAAAAACATGGCCCAGCTCCAATTCCTGAAGAAGGCAAATGGGTACAGGCTAAAGAAATTAAAGATATCAGCGGTTTAACTCATGGTGTTGGCTGGTGTGCTCCTCAACAGGGTGCATGTAAACTAACTCTTAATGTTAAAGAAGGCGTTATCCAAGAAGCTTTAGTAGAAACTATTGGTTGCTCTGGTATGACTCATTCCGCAGCTATGGCTTCTGAAATTCTTCCTGGTAAAACTATTCTTGAAGCATTAAACACAGACCTCGTTTGTGATGCTATTAACACTGCTATGAGAGAATTATTCCTCCAGATTGTATACGGTAGAACTCAGACTGCATTCTCCGAAGGTGGTCTTCCTATCGGTGCTGGCCTCGAAGACCTTGGTAAAGGGTTAAGAAGCCAAGTTGGTACTATGTATGGTACACTTGAAAAAGGTCCTCGTTATCTTGAACTTGCTGAAGGTTATGTAACAAGAATTGCTCTTGATGCAGAAGATCGTATCATTGGTTATGAATTCGTTCACCTCGGCAAAATGATGGAAATGATCACTAAAAAAGGTATTCCTGCACAGGAAGCTTTAGAAAAAGCAAAAGGTACTTATGGACGTTTTGCTGATGCTGCAAGATACGTAGATCCTCGTAAAGAATAATACAAGAAAATAGGAAGGAATGAAAATAAATGGCATTGTTTGAAAGTTACGAACGTCGTATTGACAAAATTAACAAAGCTTTAGACAGCTATGGCATCTCTTCTTTAGAAGAAGCTAAAAAAATCTGTGATGATAAAGGCATAGATGTAGCTAAAATCGTTAAAGATACACAGCCAATCTGCTTTGAAAATGCTTGCTGGGCTTACACAGTAGGTGCAGCTATGGCTATTAAAAAAGGTACTACAAAAGCTGTAGAAGCTGCTAAAATTATTGGTGAAGGTTTACAGGCTTTCTGTATTCCAGGTTCTGTTGCTGAAAACAGAAAAGTTGGTTTAGGTCATGGTAATCTTGCATCCATGCTTTTAAGTGAAGATGCAAAATGCTTTGCTTTCCTTGCTGGTCATGAATCTTTTGCTGCTGCAGAAGGTGCTATTAAAATTGCTGAAAAAGCAAACAAAGTAAGAAAAGAACCATTAAAAGTTATTTTAAATGGTCTTGGTAAAGATGCTGCTCAGATCATCTCTCGTATCAACGGCTTCACTTATGTTCAGACTCAGTTTGATTATGCTACAGGTGAAGTTAGTGTAGTTAATGAAACTGCATATTCTAACGGACCTCGTGCTGCTATCAAATGCTATGGTGCAGATAGCGTTCAAGAAGGCGTTGCAATTATGCACAAAGAAGATGTTGACATCTCTATTACTGGTAACTCTACTAATCCTACCCGTTTCCAACATCCAGTAGCTGGTTGCTACAAAAAAGAATGTATCGAAAAGGGTAAAAAATATTTCTCCGTTGCTTCCGGTGGCGGTACTGGTAGAACATTGCATCCAGATAACATGGCAGCAGGTCCTGCTTCCTATGGTATGACTGATACTATGGGTCGTATGCACTCTGATGCTCAGTTTGCAGGTTCTTCTTCTGTTCCTGCTCACGTAGAAATGATGGGTCTTATCGGTATGGGTAACAACCCTATGGTAGGCGCTAGCGTAGCAGTAGCAGTAGCTATTGAAGAAGCAATGAGCAAATAAAATTTATTTATTATTATTATTTAGGTGGGGATTTTAAAAATGTTAAAGAAAACAAAAATCGTTTGCACAATGGGTCCTAACTATGACAATGGTACTGAACTTTTAGAAAACGTTATTGAAAACGGTATGAACGTTGCTCGTTTCAATTTCTCTCATGGTGACTATGCAGAACATGAAGAACGTATTAATAAAGTTAAAGAAGTTTCCAAAAAAATGGGTAAAACTGTATCTTTAATGCTTGATACAAAAGGACCTGAAATGCGTCTTGGCGATTTTGCTGAAGGTAAAGTATACCTTAAAAAAGGTAATAAATTCACTTTAACTAATGATGACATTCCAGGTGACGAAACTCATGTTTCCATCAATCACAAAAAACTTTACACAGAAGTTAAACCAGGTAATACTTTATTACTTTCTGATGGTCTTGTAGGTCTTCATGTTGACGAAATCGTAGGTAAAGACATCGTTTGCACAATTTTAAATGATGGTCCTATGAGCACTCGTAAACGTGCTGCAGCTCCTGGTGTATCCCTCGGTCTTCCTGCTATTTCTGAACAAGATAGAAACGATATCATTTTCGGTATTGAACATGATATGGATTTCGTAGCAGCTTCCTTCATCCAACGTGCTGAAGACGTTGAAGCTATCCGTGCTCTTATTAAAGAACATGGCGGACACATGGAAATCATTTCCAAAATCGAATGTGTTGAAGCTGTTAAAAATATTGATGCTATCATCGCTGCTTCCGACGCTATCATGGTTGCTCGTGGTGACCTTGGTGTTGAAATGCCAGCTGAAGAAGTTCCACTTATTCAGAAAGATATCATCAAAAAATGTAACAAACTTGGCAAACCAGTTATCGTAGCTACTCAGATGCTTGAATCTATGACTTCTAACCCACGTCCAACTCGTGCAGAAGCTTCTGACGTTGCTAACGCTATCTTTGATGGTGCAGACGCTATCATGCTTTCTGGTGAATCCGCTAATGGTGATTATCCATTAGAAGCTGTTTCTACAATGAACGTTATTGCTAAACGTGTAGAACAAGCTCTTGAATACAAAGAAATCTTCGTATCCAAAGGTTTCACTCATCACAATGTTACTACAACTGACGTTATCGCTCATGCTACAGTACAGATGGCTTATGAACTTAGCGCACAAGCTATCATCACTCCAACTGAAAGCGGTTACACTTCTAAAGTTGTATCCAAATATCGTCCAAAAGCTACAATCATCGCTTATACTCCAAATGATCGTGTAGCTCGTCACTTAAATCTTCGTTGGGGCGTTGTTCCACTAGAAGGCAAAGCTTGGGACGATGTTGATGAAATGATCGCAACAGCTACTGCTGCATCTGTTCGTCAGGGCATTGTAAAACAGGGTGATAAAACAATCATCACTTCTGGTATGAAATTCGGTGAAGGTAACACAAGCACAATCCGTGTTCATACTATCTAATCGGCTTTAGTAGATTTTAAACACATGTGTTAATGATTAAAATAACCTTAGGGCAAAAATGCTCTAAGGTTATTTTTTTAGGTTCTTTGTCAAATGTTGGGGTAAAGGATAGACAAATTTTTGTCTATCCTTTTT
>OCHF01000146.1_pt1 | contig 58483 bp, 49 predicted proteins | sample 1538851 | NCBI WGS metagenome assembly OCHF01 (sample SAMN04571730, study PRJEB22368) | human gut metagenome | biome: human gut; material: stool | host: Homo sapiens | place: Luxembourg | collected 2012-12-07
TCAATGAAGAAGGAAATAAACAAATTTTTATATTTTTATAGATTTTTGGCAACGGATAATATAAATGATTTTTCATGATTCGCAAAATCTATATTATCGCAGTCCTATAGGGGCAGTGCCGACACAATCTTTTGTGAGATTGGCAATTGATGTTGATTTAAAAGATAAAGTTTCTTTGGTGCGTTTACATACATGGCAAGAAACTTGTGGTTCAATATATTATAATTTAAAAAAATCTTCATGGGATGAAAAACATTATTTTATTGATTTAGATATGCCTGAAGATGGTTGTCTTGTTTGGTATTATTTTATAATTGAATTAGCTGATGGCAAATTATTATATTATGGTAATAATAAGGTGCAAATGGGTGGTATTGGTCAAGAAGCGCTAGAGGTGCCACCATCTTATCAGATTACAGTATTTAAAAAAGATGTAAAAACGCCAGATTGGTTTAAAAAAGCCGTTATGTATCAGATTTTCCCTGATAGATTTTATCGTAGTGGCAATAATATTCCACAGAAAAAACATGCGGTGCTTCATTGTGATTGGAATGAGCCACCAATGTATTATTTAGACCCAGATACTAAAAATGTAATCACTTATGATTATTTTGGCGGAAATATCCAAGGTATAAAAGAGAAATTATCTTATTTAAAAGATTTGGGAATATCTGTGATTTATTTTAATCCTATTTTTAAATCACGTGCTAATCATCATTATGATACGGCAGATTATCATCAAGTAGACCCAATGTTTGGCACTAATGAAGAATTTGCACAGCTTTGTAGTCAAGCTAAAGAGATGGGAATTCGCATTATCTTAGATGGTGTATTTAGTCATACTGGCAGTGATAGTATATACTTCAATCGCTTTGGCAATTTTGACAGTGTAGGTGCATATCAATCCAAAGAGTCTCCATATTATGAATGGTATGATTTCAAGGAATATCCTTGCAAATATGATTGTTGGTGGGGTTTTACAAGTATGCCAAATACAAAGGAAACAACACCATCATATATGGATTTCATCATTCGCAGTGAAGATAGTGTAATGAATTTTTGGATGGATAAAGGCATAAGTGGTTGGCGTTTAGATGTAATTGATGAATTGCCACAGAAATTTACACGTTGTTTTTATCAAAAATTGAAGAAATTAGATAAAGATGCAATTATCATAGGTGAAGTATGGGAAGATGCTTCAAATAAAATAGCGTATAATGTTCATCGCGAGTATCTTTGTGGCTATGAGATGGATAGTGCGATGAATTATCCATTGCGCAGAATTATTTTAGATTTTATTTTGAAAAATAAATCAGCTCAAGAAACAGAAATAAGTATTTTAAATCAGCATGAAAATTATCCTGAAGAAAATCTCTATGCCATGATGAATTTATTGAGTAGTCATGATGTAGAACGTATTTTGACTTTATTGGGTGAAGCTCCAAGTGTAGAAAATGTACCAGCTAGTGTACAGGCAAAATTCAAGTTAGATGATGCTCATTTGCGTTTAGCTATTGCTCGTTTGAAATTAGCCGTTGTTTGGCAGATGACATTGCCGGGAGTACCATCAATTTATTATGGCGATGAAATCGGTATGCAAGGATATCGCGACCCACATAATAGAGCAAGCTATAAATGGGATGAAGCTGATAATAATTTACGTCATTTCTTTACGCGTATGATAGCACTGCGCAATCATCGACAAGTATTGCAAACTGGCTGGTATATACCAGTATATGCTCAAGATGATGTCTTAGCTTATATGAGAACTACAAAATTAGGCAAAGATAGATTTGGACAAAAAATGGATGATGATTGCATTTTAGTAGTGTTAAATCGTCATCAAGAAAAGACTATGACGATAGAAATTGATGTTCATGGTTTTTGTCAGCGTAAATTACATGAAATAACTAATATGTATCCTGATGTGGAAATCATAGATAATAAAGCTAAGATAGAAATTGAACCGCTCACAGCTCTAGTATTTGAACAGGAAAAAGAAAATATAGAATATGCTAGAAAAGCTGGTATTATCATGCATCCAACATCACTTCCATCTGATTATGGTATTGGTGATTTAGGAAAAGAAGCTTATAATTTTGTGGATTGGTTAGTAAAAGCTAAACAAAAGATTTGGCAAGTACTGCCATTAAATCCAGTGGGATATGGAGCATCTCCATATCAATCTCCATCTGCTTTTGCTGGCAATACTATGCTTATTTCACCTGAAAAATTAGTGGAAATCAATTTATTAGAAGCTAAAGATATTGTTTTAGATTATAAAGATGACGTTAATAAAGTAGATTTTGTAAAAGTAGAAGCTTATAAAGAGAAAATCTTAACGAAAGCTTTTGCTAATTTTGTAGCAGATGCAGATTATACAGCTTTTTGTCAACAGCAAAGTTATTGGCTTGAAGATTATGCATTATTCATGGCATTAAAGAAATATTATAAAAACTTACCATGGTATGAATGGAATTTAGATATAAAATTGCGTAAACCTCAAGCTTTAGAGTCTTGTAGAATTTCTTTGGCACAAGATATTGCTTATGCTAAGTTTAAACAATATATTTTCTTTAAACAGTGGCAAGATTTACATGCTTATGCAAATGAAAAAGGTATACAAATAGTCGGTGATGTTCCTATCTTCCCATCACATGATAGTGCTGATGTATGGGTACATCAAGATTTATTTAATTTAAATGCTGATGGCACCTTAAAGACAGCAGCAGGAGTACCACCAGATTATTTTAGTGAAGATGGTCAACTTTGGGGTAATCCACATTATCTCTGGAAGGTAATGCAAAGAGATGACTATAGTTGGTGGCGTAAACGCATAGCTACATTGTTGAATTTAGTAGATATAATTCGCATTGACCATTTCCGTGGTTTTGAAGCTTATTGGGAAGTATCTGGTATGGCTACAAATGCTCGTGTTGGTAAATGGGTTAAAGGTCCAGGCAAAGATTTATTTGATAAAATCAAAGAATATCTAGGTGATGTGCCAATTATTGCTGAAGATTTAGGTGTAATCACTCCAGAAGTCGAAGCCTTGAAAAATAGTTGTAATTTCCCAGGCATGAAAGTTTTGCAATTTGAATTATATGCAAATAAATATCATAAATTAAACTTTATCAGTCCGAAAAATAGTATTGTCTATACAGGCACTCATGACAATAATACAACTTTAGGCTGGCTTAAAGAGGATATATCTCCGCAGGATAAAGCAGTTTTAGCAGATTTATTAGAAGTTAAAGTTGATGATAATGAGGCTTTATTAGATGAATTGGTAAAATTAGCATATGCTAGTGCCTCTAAGATGGCGATATTGCCAATGCAAGATGTTTTGAAGTTGGATAGTAATGCTAGAATGAATTTACCTGGTACAGTAGGCACTAACTGGGGCTGGCGCATGCAAAAAGATGCATTGACAGACGAAAAAGCAATGTATTTGTGTTCCTTAGTAGAAAAATATAATAGATAAATGAAAAGGACTCTGCAATAAATGTAGAGTCCTTTTAGATTTTAGCGAAAAGTAATTCGGCAAAGAGGATATTATCATGGTATAATAATTTAAGTATATTTAGTTAAATTTATTTTAAGATAGGTGAATATTTTAATGAAAATAGAGAAAAAAATATTGTGGGCGATATCATTAAGTGCATTATCTTTATGTACATATAATCAGCCAGTATTGGCTTCAGATACTGATGTTGAAATCTTAAATTATGTTGAAGACCAACGTCGTGAAGCTAGAGATAAAGAAAAAAATAAAGCTATTAATGAATTTAAAGCAGAATTAGATGCTCAATATGAAAAAGAAGGCATTGTTATACAAAATCCTCAAGAAGCACCAATTATTTTTGAGGGTAATGATATTATGTATGACTCAGTAACAGGTGAAGTATATGGTAAGGGCAATGTAAAAATCACGCAGAATTATTCACGCATGACTACTGAAGATGCAAATGGTAATTTAAATACAGGTGATGTGGATATTCCTGTTCATGCTCATGTTATGCAGGTAGCTAATCCAACACTTGATATCAACAGTGAAAAAACAAAATATAATTATAATGAAAAAACTGGTGTAATGAATAATGTAAAAGGTCGTGTAGATAATAGATATGTTTCAGGGGAACAAGTAGAATTTTATCCTGATTACTATATAATTTACAATGGCACTATGACACGTTGTCCTGCGAAAAAACCAGATTACTGTTTAACTGCTGATAAAATTGAAATTTATCCTGATGACCATATGGTAGCATATAATGCAAAATTTTTAATTAAAGGACAAGTTATTTATCAAACAGACGAATATAGTACTAAAATAGGTACTAATAGTGATGGTAATAATGCATTAATTCCATTTAGAATACGTTATAATGATGATGATGGCGTATCTATCAGTTATAAATTGGATGCACCATTGATGGATAATGTAAAAGCTTATGCTGATTTAAAATACACTACAAAACATGATATGAGAAATATTTATGGTGTAGCTTGGAATAATGCAGGTAATACTTTTAAGGTAGAAAGTGGTAAATATGAAGATGATGATGATAATTGGTTAGAAAAAAGAGTTTCATATATTTATAATTATGGTAGACGTATAGGAAATACACCATTTAGTTTTAATTTCTATAATGAATATGGTTTATGGGAACAATATGGAATAGAAAGTTGGCATCGTGAACATAATTTATCTCTCCATCATGACCCTATAAATTTAGATACAGAAGGTAAATTTAGATTATATCCAAGTATTGGTTATAAATTAGTTTATGAAGATTATGATGATAGTAATTATAATAATTTTTACTATGATATGACTTTATTGGGTGAATTAAATGATAGGTTAGTTGCTTATACAGGATATCATTACTCAAGAACAAATGTAGATAATAGTTTATTTGATTATAATACAGTGGATTATTCTAAAAAGGTATCTGCTGGTTTAAGTTATTCAATTGATGATAAAAATCGTTTTGTTGTAGCTACAGGATTTGATGCTTCTGATGATTTATATTTAAGAGATTTAGATTATTATTGGTATCATGATTGGCATTGTGTAGAAACTGAATTAAAATATGAACAGAAAAAAGATAAATGGAGTTTACATTTTAATTTCTTGAATTTCTAATATATAGAGAAAAAAGGTGAATTTATGAAGCCGGAATTGATTGATTTTGTAGAAAAATTTAAGGGAAAACGCATTTTAATTATTGGTGATATGATTGCTGATATATATTTAAAAGGTGATATTTCTCGTATTTCTCGTGAAGCGCCAGTTTTAGTATTGATAGAGTCAGAAGAAAAAACAGTGGCTGGCGGTGCCGCTAATGTAGTTAATAATGTAGCTACATTGGGCGGAAAAGCTTTTGCTGTAGGTATTTTAGGCGAAGATAAAGGTGCTTTAAATTTAAAGCAAATATTAGAAGAAAATAATGTAAATACTGAAGGTATGTTTTGTGATCAAAATCGCAAAACTATTACTAAGACACGTGTTATTGCAGGTGGCAGAGCTACAGTAAGTCAACAGGTAGTACGTATTGATAGAGAATGTAATGAAGTTATCAATGAAGTATATGAAAAAGAATTGATAAATTACATTCAAATGGTCATGCCACAGATGCAAGGTGTAGTAATGAGCGATTATGGTAGTGGAACAATTACACCTAAAATTCGTGATTTAATTTTATCTTTAAGTAAAGAATATGATATACCATCAATAATAGATTCTCGATATGCTATTTTCAATTTTGTAGGTACTGATTATGTAAAACAAAATGATGCAGAATTAGCTAGTGCTGTAGGTTATAAAATAGATAATGAGGAAATTTTATATAAAGCGGCACAGGAATTTTTAGTAAAAATGCAAGCAAAGGGAATTTTAGTTACACGTGGCGAAAAAGGTATGACTTTATTTGAAGCAAATGGAGATGTGCATAATATTCCAGTATCTGATAAATCAGAAGTATTTGATGTATCAGGAGCAGGTGATACATGTGTTGCTACCTTTATCACAGCATTAGCTACAGGTGCGATGCCAAGTCAAGCGGCAGAACTTTCTAATTTTGCTTCTGGTATTGCTGTACGTAAAATGGGAACAGCTACAGTTTCTGATGAGGAATTAATTGCCGTATTGAAAAAATAATAATTACAGATAGGATTTTAGTGATGATTGTAGATATACGAGATATTGAAAAGTTTTGTGAAATTTTGCGTAAGGGTAATAAAACTATAGCACTTACTAATGGCACTTTTGATTTAATACATGCAGGTCATGTTCGTTATTTAAATGAAGCTAGTAAATTAGCAGATTATTTAATTTTAGGGTTAAATAGTGATCAGTCTGTAAAGCAGTATAAATCAGACAAAAGACCAATTGTTCCGCAAAAAGAGCGAGCAGAGGTTATAGATAGTTTAAAAGCTGTAGATTATGTAGTTATTTTTGATGAAACAACAGCTGATAAATTAATCAGTAAAGTAAAACCAGATATCTATGTAAAAGGTGGAGATTATACAGAAGAATCTCTTCCAGAAACAGCAACAGTAAAAAAATATGGTGGTAAGATAAAATTTATAAAAGTAGTAGAGGGATGTTCTACCACAAATATAGTACAAAAAATATTAGATATATATTAATTAAATAATTTAAAGATATGCTACATTTTTAGATAATTTAAAGATGTAGCTTTTCTTTTGGGACTTTAAATAGTAAATAAGTATTTACTATTTGAAAAAATATTGGTAAAATCAAATAATAGAAAAATATATTAGCAAAAATTTTTAATTTATATTTTCGGTAGATAGAAGTAATGAGGTTTTTATGAATATTTTAATTGTAAAATTAAGTGCAATAGGAGATGTAATTCATGCATTACCTATAGCATATGTTTTGAAAAAACGATATCCTAATGCGCATATTACATGGGTTGTGGAACCTACAGCATATGAATTGGTGAAACACAATCCATATGTAGATGAAATAATTATTTTTCATAAAAAAGCATTTAAATCATGGAATGGTTTTAAAGAAAATTATCAACCATTTGCTAAGTTATTGCAAAAAAGAAAATATGATATATCTATAGATTTGCAAGGATTGTTTAAGTCAGCAGCTGTAGTATTTACTGCTAAGGCAAAGAAAAAAATAGGCTATGTAGATATGCGTGAAGGTAGCAATTTAATCAGTAAACGCATAGTAGGCAATAATAAGAATGGTCATATTGTAGATAGATATTTAGATACTGTTAAATGTTTAGATTGTGATACAGAAAATATAGTATTTCCTTTAGTTAATACACAAGATGAAATTGATTTTGTAGATAATTTATTGATTAAAGAGAATATATTAAATCAAAAATTTATAATTTTTGCAGTGGGCACTAATTGGATAAATAAATGTTGGTCTGTGGAAAATTTTGCGAAATTAAGCAATTTATTAGTAGGATATAATTTAAAAGTAGTCTTAATTGGTTTTGGAAAAGATGATGAACAAAAATCACAAGCTATTATTAAATTAGCTGGAGAAAATAATATTATAAATTTTGTGGGAAAAACGAGTTTGATGCAAACGGCTAGACTTATTAAATTATCAAAGGCTGTTATTGGTGGAGATACAGGAAATCTTCATTTGGCGGCTGCATTAAATATTCCTGCAATTATGCTTATGGGGCCGACAGATCCTAATAGAAATGGTCCATATAGACAGATGGAAAATGTGATTTTAGCAGGTCATGAATGTGATGGTTGTTGGAAGCGTACTTGTGCTAAAAATATAGATTGTTTAGCAAGTATAAAACCAAATCAAGTAATAGAAAAATTAAAACGAATCGAGTTGTTAAAAGATGAGTGAAAAATATCCTATAGATTTTGTAGTTACTTGGGTTGATGGTAATGATCCAGTATGGCAAGCTGAAAAAGCAAAGTATAGTCCAAGTAAAAATTCAGATAGTAGAAATATTCGTTATCGTGATTGGGATAATATGCAATATTGGTTTCGTGCTGTAGAAAAATTTGCACCATGGGTAAATAAAATCCATTTTGTAACTTATGGGCATTTACCTAAATGGCTAGATACGAAAAATCCGAAATTGCATATAGTAAATCATAAAGATTTTATACCTAATCAATATTTGCCTACATTTAGTGTGCGTCCTATAGAATTAAATTTACATAGGATACCTGGACTAAGTGAACATTTTGTATATTTTAACGATGATATGTTTTTATTAAAGCCGGTAGAAAGAAAATTATTTTTTAAAAATGGTTTGCCTACAGATTTTGCAATAGCTAGTACTTTGAGCGTGGCAGACAAACATGATACGGTACAATTTGCCAAATTTAACAATATTATTATTTTGAATACGCATTTTGATAAAAAAGTTCAAGTAAAAAAATTCTTTAATAAATGGGTAAATCTTGCTTATGGATGGAATGCTTTACGTAATTTGATTTTAATGGGAGAGCATCATTTTAAATGTTTTTCGAATAATCATTTAGCTTTTTCGTATTTAAAAGCTACATTTGAAGATTTATGGGACAAAGAATATGATGAATTAAATGAAACATGTAGTCATAAATTTCGTACAAGATTAGATGTAAATCAATGGTTAGTTCGTTATTGGCAATTAGCCAAAGGTGATTTTACTCCTATTGGTCGTCATGTAAAAGGCAAAGTGTATGAAGTTTATAACGGGGTAAACGAAAATCAAGAATTATTTAGATTAATAGAAGAGCAGTCTATGCCAATGATATGTATAAATGACAATGATAATATCGATTTTGAACCGATGAAAAAGCGTTTAAATCAAGCTTTTGCAAAAATATTGCCAGAAAAATCTAGCTTTGAAAAATGATTAATTTGTCAAAGAGAAAGAAAGTGTAACAAATGGATAAAATAAGTTTAAATAATAAAGTTATTTTAATTACCGGTGTAGCAGGATTTATTGGTTCTAATTTGGCTAAAAATTTATATAAAATAGTAAAAAATATTACAATTGTAGGTATTGATAATTTAAATGATTATTATGATGTAAATTTAAAACAAGAAAGATTAGAAGATTTAAGTAAATATAAAACTTTTAAATTTATAAAAGCTAATTTACAAGATAAAAATGTAATTTTAAATATATTTAAAGAATATCAACCCAAAATAGTAATCAATTTAGCAGCTCAAGCTGGAGTACGTTACAGTCTAAAAAATCCAGATTCATATATAGAATCAAATATAATAGGTTTTTTTAATATATTAGAGGCGTGTCATCATTATCCAGTAGAACATTTGGTATTTGCCTCAAGTTCTAGTATTTATGGCTCAAATAAAAAAATACCGTATTCAGTGGAAGATAAAACAGATAGACCAGTATCATTTTATGCAGCTACTAAAAAATCTAATGAGTTAATGGCCTATACTTATGCAAAATTATATAAAATACCAATAACAGGATTGAGATTTTTCTCAGTATATGGGCCAGCAGGCAGACCGGATATGGCATATTTTAGTTTCACTAATAAATTGGTGAATAATGAAGATATTCAAATTTTTAATTATGGTAATTGTAAACGAGATTTTACGTATATCGATGATATTGTAACTGGTGTAATAAAAGTCATGCAAAAGACACCAGATTTTGATGAAGATGGTGTACAATATAAAATCTATAATATTGGTAATAATAAGCCCGAAAATTTATTGGATTTTGTAGATATTTTACAGCAAGAATTAATAAGAGCAAAAGTTTTGCCGAAAGATTATGATTTTGAACAACATAAGAAATTAGTACCAATGCAACCAGGTGATGTAGAAATCACATATGCAAATGTAGATGATTTAATAAAAGATTTTAATTTTAAACCACAAACTTCTTTGCGTGAAGGTCTGCGAGCTTTTGCTATATGGTATAAGGATTATTATAAAAAATAAAATATAAAAATATAAATAAAAAAACTAAACTTAAATTCTATAAGTTTAGTTTTTTTGTATAAATTATTTTTTTGCTCGTTTAAAATTGCGTTCTAATTTTCGTAAGGCAACAAAAATCATATGAATAGAGCTGACTTTTAATTTAAATTCCCACATTTTTTGATGACTAGGAATAGGGATACGTGGTAGAGCAAATAAATTGATATGCCATAATGGTACATGGTCAAAGATAGCAAAGGCCATTTTATAATTAGCTTTTTGGGCGATATCAATTACTTCTTGATTGAAAAATCCATAAGGATAACAAAGAAAATCCATTGGTTTATCTAGAAGTTTTGTAAATTTAGTTTTGGTTTCAGTAAGCTCTATGATTAATTCATCAGTAGTACATTGAGTCAAAAATGGGTGATTAGCAGTATGTGGTTGGATATCCATACCTTGAGTATGCCATGATTGTAGTTGCTCAATGGTCATAGTAGTAGTAAGTTGTTTACCGAAGTTTTCCCATTTATTTTCTTTTCCTAGCCAATTATAAATAGGAAAAACAACAGCCGTCATATTATATTTTTTTAATAATGGTAAAGCTTTAGTATAATTATCTTCATATCCATCATCAAATGTTAAAAGTATTGGATTTTTGGGAAGTTTGGTTTTGTTTACATAGTGATTATATAAATCTTGTGGTGTGATAGTGTGATAATTATGCGCGGCTAAATATGCTAATTGCTCGGCAAATTTTTCTTGAGGTAAAGCATTTCTATCACCAGGAATATTGGCTATACGATGATACATTAAAATTGGTACATAATTTTTAAATTTTAAATATAAGATAAAAAATATACATAAAATAATCAATAATAGTATAAACATAATAATTTTTCCTAACCTTAGATATAGTGTATAATAATATATTATACGAATATGAAGAAGATATTCAATAAATTTTTAAGGAAAGATTTTATGAAAAAATTTTTAGTTATTAATACATCTTTTTTTGGAGATACTTTACTTACTAATCCTTTATGTAGAAATATAAAAATATTATATCCAGATTCACATATAACTTTTATTGTTAATAAGCCATTTGTAGAAGTAGCAACCTACTGTGATGGAGTAGATGAAGTAGTAGCTTATGATAAAAAGGGTAAACATCATGGTGTAAAGGGAGCATGGAATTTTTATCAAGAATATAAAGAAAAATTTAAATTAGGCTTTGAAGCAGCTTTTGTTATCTATGGTAATGAAAGAGGTATTGTTTTAGCAAAATTATTTGGGGCTAAAAAAGTATATGCTGAAAATAAAGGTATAATAAATTTTTTATTAGATAATCCTAGAGAAATAGATTATCATGGTAAAACAAAAGTACAGACTAAAAATAGTATTTTATTAGAACAATATAGTAAAAAAGCTATAAGAGAATTACCGATGAAATTTATACCACCAGAATCATCATATGATGATATTGAAGTGTTATTAGAAGGTTTAAATATACAAGATAATAAATTAGTAGCAATATGTACTACATCTAAAAAGAAAGAAAAAGATATGCCTTTAAAAGATTGTAAAGAATTAATACAAACATTAAAAAGTAAAGGTTATACTTTATTACTATTAGGTGCAGGGAATGTAGCAAAAGAATATGGAGAAGAATTGTCTAAAATAGCTAAAGATGATTTTATAAATTTAGTAGATAAGACAACTATTGCTCAACTTGGAGCGCTACTAGCTAATTGTAAAGCTTTAATTAGTGTGGATACAGGGACTATGCATTTAGGTTTGGCAGTAGATGTACCTACAGTTTGTTTATTTTATATTCATACAAAAGCACATCTAGACGCATGGGCTCCTGAAAAATCATTATATCGTTGTGAGGTTTTAACAGAAAATATAAAGGTAGAAAATATTGTTAATTCTTTAAGAAAAATTATGGAGTAATTTTTTATGAAAAATATTTTATTATTAGTACCTCGTATGAATATAGGTGGTGCTGAATCATATGTAGCTTTGGTAGCTCGTAGTTTAAAATCATTAGGCTACAATATTTTTATTGCTTCTGCTGGTGGAGCGTTGGCGGTTGAATTACAAAAAGAAGGAATAAAACATTTTTTTTTACCGATTAGATTGAGTAAGTTTATATCAGGATTATTATTAAAACGTATTGTAGAAAAATATAATATAGACTTAATACATGCCAATTCGGAAGCAGCAGGTATTGTAGCTGTAAAGACACGAAATAAGTATAAATTAGATATTCCTATAGTATATACAGCTCATGGTGTATTACCAGCAAAAGTGAAAGACATTATAAATCAAGTGGATAAGATTATTGCTGTAAGTGAGTTTTCTAGGAAATCTGCAATAAAAGAAGGCTTTTTAGCTGAAAAAATACAAGTAATATATAATGGTGTAGATACTGATAAATTTAAACCAAATAGACAAAATAAAAATTTATTACGAAAAAAATATAATATACCACAAGAAGCTTTTACTATGATTATAGTTTCGCGTATTAAAAATTTGCGAAATAAGGGACATCAGCATTTACTTGATGTATTGAAAATTTATGAAGTTAGTAAAAAATGGCATCTTGTAGTAATAGGTAAAGGAAAAGGTTTCAGTGATTTAAAGAAAAAAATAAAAGAATATCATTTACAAGATAGAGTACATTTATTAGGTCATAAGACAGATGTAGAAAATTATATAGATATAGCAGATGTTATGGTTTTACCATCATATTTTGAAACATTTGGATTGGTTTTAGCTGAAGGGATGGCAATGCAAAAGCCAGCTATAGCTTTTAATGTTGGTGGTATTGGTGAAGTTATAAGTGATAAAGAAACAGGATTTCTTGTAAAATATAATAATGATGATGATTTAGTAAATAAGATAAATATATTAGCTCAAGATAAAGATTTATGTAGCAAAATGGGAGTAATTGCAAGGAAAAAAGTAGAAAAAGATTTTGCTAATGAGATAATGATAAAAAAACTAGAAGAGATTTATAAGAGTTTATAGATTCTTTATATCAGGAGATTTATTGTGGATATAAAAAAATTATTAAAAAACTTAAAAAATGAAAATAAAGAAATTGAATGTAAACGTTGTAAAAATAGTTTACCTAAAGATATTTGGCCAACATATAGTTCATTTGCCAATACCGATGGTGGTTTTATATTATTAGGTGTAAGTGAATTTATTAATAATGGTAAAAAATCATTTGAAGTTACAGGAGTAGATAATCCGGGAAAAGTATGTGATGAATTATGGACGTGCTTAGAAAATCCAAATAAAGTTAGTAAAAACGTGCTAAGAAATGAAGATGTAGAAATTCAAAAAATAGAAAATAAAAATGTTATTATTATAAAAATAATGGCTGTTTCATATAAAGAAAAGCCTATATATATAAATGATGTTATTAATAATGCATATATTAGATTAAATTCAGCAGATATAAAAATAAATAAAGAGCAGTTAACACTTTTTTTAAGAAATCAAAATACTAGTCAAGATGAAAATTTATTAAAAAATTATATGATAGAAAGAGATATAGATTTATCGTCTGTAGAAAAATATAAACAATGTTTATATGATAGATTACATGATGAAAAAATATTGAGTATGAATGTAGAAGATTTTCTTATTTATATAGGAGCTAGTCATTTGGATTATGATGATAATAAATATTATTTAACAGATGGTGGTTTACTATTTTTTGGTAAAATAAATTCAATAATAAGTAGATTCCCGCATTTTCATTTGGATTATTTTGATAAAAGAGGCGATAATCCTCGTTGGATAGATAGAGTTGCTTCAGATGATCTTAGTTTTCAAAATTTGAATTTAATGAATTATTTTTTTCTAATTATGGAAAAATTAAGAGCAACAATCGAAGAACCATTTGAATTAGAAGATAATTTGATAAGAAAATCATCTGAAAAATTATTAATTACTTTGCGTGAAGCTGTTATAAATATGATTATACATGCAGATTATTATATAAATACTACATCAATATTTATAAAAGTATATGATACATATTATGAATTTAATAATCCAGGAATGATGTTAGTATCAAAAAAAGAATTTATTAGGGGTGGAAAATCTTGTCCTAGAAATATAGTACTTACTACATTAGCGAGAAGATTAGGGTTATCAGAAAGAGCGGGTGCGGGAGGACCTGAAATTTTTGATTTTGCTATAAAAAATAAATTTAAAATACCACAAATAGAAACGGATTTGAAACAAACAAATATAAAAATATGGAAAATAGATGAAGTCTCTACAGCTATGCATCCAGAACTTAGAAAAGAAGCAAAAAAAATATTTGAATATATGCGAGATAATGACAAAATATCTTGTTCGGCTAAAGAAATAAAAACTAATTTAAGTATAGGTAAATATGCTTTTGATAAGTCAATGCATGAATTAATATCTTTAAAATTAATAAAAAAAGAAGGGAAAGGCAGAAGTACAGTATATATTAGAACTATATCTTCATTAGAAATATATATGAAGTTACAAAAATTAGTGGATGAAATTCAATGTGATATAATAAAAAGATAAAAAAATAATCGGTAGATAATCGGTAGATAATTAGTAGATAAAAAAGTGCTACATAAGTGCTATAAAAGTGCTACTGTAAAGCCATTTTTTTATAATCGGTAGATAATCGGTAGATAATTAGTAGATAAAAAAGTGCTACTGTAAAGCCATTTTTTATAGTCGGTAGATAAAAATTAAAGTTAATAGTATTAATAAAAAAAGATAGATTTAATATATGGCGGGATGTGAATTAATTGAAAAAAATTTTAAGTATTGTATCTGGAAATCCATCAGGTTCACTTAATATTGCAATAGATATAAGTAATTATTTAAAAACTAGAGGTTATGAAGTTATTGATATTTTTCGTAAATACAATAATACAGATTTAAAAGGAATTATTGTTATAAAAGATAAATTTACTATAGACTATATATTATCTTTAGGTGAATTTATTAGACATAGTAAACCAGATTTAATTATCGTTCATGGATATAGTACACATATTTGGACTAAATTAGCATTAGCATATGCTAAAATGCCAGTTAAATTAATACATGTAGAACATAATACAGAGAAATATACACCATTTAGACGTTATTTAACACGAAAATTAGATAAGTATACAAATAAATATATCTGTGTATCAAAGGGTGTAGCTAATCACTTGATTAAGCAAGGCATAGATAAATCAAAAGTAGAAGTAATTTATAATGGTATTGATATACAAAGTTTTGATTTACCAAAGGAAAAGCACGACATTTTCACAGTAGGAATGGTTGCTCGTTTCAGTAAACAAAAAGATCAAATGACTTTGATTAAAGCGATAGAGTATTTGATTAAAGAAAAAAATGAAAAAATTAATTTGTTATTAATGGGCATAGGAAAGACTAGAAAAAAATGTGAAAAGTATATTTATGAACATAATTTAGATAATAATATAAAAATAATAGAAGGTAATTTTAAAGATTTAATAGTAAAAACAGATTTATTTGTATTGGCTACTCATTATGAAGGGTTACCATTAGTATTATGTGAAGCAATGGCTTCAAAAACACCAATAATAGCAACTGATGTTCCAGGTGTAAATGAAATTGTATTAAATGAAAAAACGGGATTATTAGTAAAAGAAAATGAAGTATCAGATTTAGCTAATAATATATTAAGAATGAAAAATGATGAAAATATAAGAGAATTTTTTAGTGAAAAAGCATATGTATTCATTAATGAAGAGTTTAATTTAGAACTTATGTATAAAAATTATGAGAGAAGGATAAAAGAATTTTTATGATTAGTATAATAGTGCCAATATATAATGTAGAATTATATTTAGAAAAATGTATAAAATCAATAATAAATCAAACATATAAAGATATAGAGATAATATTAATAAATGATGGTTCGACTGATAAAAGTGGAATTATATGTGATAAATATGCTAAGATTGATGATAGAATAGTAGTATTACATAAAGAAAATGGAGGGGTTAGTTCTGCTAGAAATAAAGGATTAGATATTGCTAAAGGTGATTATATTGCTTTTGTAGATCCAGATGATTATATTGAACCTAATATGTATAAAGAAATGATACAGATAGCTGTATCGAAAGAAATAGACATTGTTTCTTGTAATTATAAAAAAATAGATTTAAATGGAAATAGTAAACCTTTTTTTTGTTTAAAAAATGATGAATTTATTATAGATAAAAATCTAATTCTAGAAAAAGTTTTTCAATATAAAAATTTTGATATGGTTATATTCAACAAATTGTATAAATCTTATATTTTTAAAACTATACGTTTTCCTTTGAATGTTAATTTAGGAGAAGATTTACACATATTATATTCGACTGTTCATTTGGCTAATAAATTTTATTGTATGAAAGATGTTTTATATATAAAAACTATACGAAAAGATAGTTTAAGTGGAGATAGAAATATTCAAGCTTATATAAATAATGTAAAAGAGCATGAGCAATTTTTACTAAGTGTATTGAATGATAACTCTTTAGATTATAATAGAATTTTTGATTCATGCGTTATCAATTTATATAGGCATTATAAGAGATTATTAGATAAATTATATATTTTAGATAATAGAAAAACGTATCAAGAATTAGAAAATAATATAATAAAAAAATTATGTAATTTATATGATAATAAAGCTTTATCAAATAAAGATAGGAAAAAAATATGGTTGTTGAAAGTCAATCCTAGTTTGTATTGTAAATATAGGAATTTATCTAAGTTATGGAAAAATATATTTAATAGATAACTAAGGAGATATAAATGATTTCTGTTATTATGCCGTTATACAATAATGAAAAATATGTGTTAGATACTATCCAATCTGTAGTGAATCAATCATATATTGATTGGGAACTTATTATTATCAATGATGCCTCTACAGACAATAGTGGATTTATAGTACAAAATTTTTTAAAAGAAAAAAAAGATAATAGGATAATATTTATAGATTTAAAAGAAAATAAGGGGGTATCTTTTGCTAGAAACTTAGGCATAAATAAAGCTCATGGGAAATATATTTCTTTTTTAGATAGCGATGATTTATGGGATAGAGATTTTTTAAAATTGACATATAATATGATGATAAAGAATAATAAAAATTTTGTATATGCTAGATTTGCATATTTACACGATAATAATAATATAAAAAATAATACAGCTCCTTTATGTTGTGGTTTTTTAGAAAATTTTATACATATTTCAAAAAATAGGTATGAATTATTGTTACCATTTAATATTGGTAGTGTATTAATAAAAAAAGATTTATTAATAAAGTATTCTATATTTTTTGATGAAAATCAATCTTTTTTTGAAGATGGTCTTTTTTTGACTAAAATATTATCTGTAACAGATAGTGAAGCTATAGAGTCTGTATTGATGTATTATAGACAACATTCAGACTCTGCTATGCATAAGATGTTTAATTCTAAAAGTTATTTACAGGAATTAATATTTTGGGATCAATTGCAAGATTTTGTGAAAAAATATAATCCTAAAATTTTATCTCAAATAAATTTTGTTATTATTTATAGAACATATCGTATAATATGGATTTTAATAAAGAATAAATATATTAATGATGGATTATATTGTATAAATAAATATGATGATAGATTAAAATGTTTTTGTAAAAATCCTATTTTTAAAATCAATGATAGATTAAAATGTATGATTTTTATCTATAAATGCAAATTTATTTTAGAACTATTACGTTTTTTTTAGGGGAGATATATTTGAAAAAATTAATATATAAGATGAATGATATTCTTTTTATTTTGATGTTAATATATGTTTTTATGTTGAATTTCGCAATAAAAGGAATAAATGATATTTTGTTTATATTATTATCTATAGTTTTTATTATAAATATATATTATAATAAAAATAATTTAGAGAAATTACCAAGATGGATAGGAATTTTTGTAGGAATATTTTGTTTAAGTATGCTATTATTATCATTTACTAGTCCTGATGTTCAAGAATCTTTTAAAATAGTGCGTAGATTGATAAAATATATGTTTCCTTTTATTATAATTTTTTATTGTATAAATGATAAAAGAAAAATACAAATAATATTTTTTACACTATTAGGAAGTATTTTTTTAGAAGTTATATATGCTCTTTTTATGAGTAGTTCAAATTTTTATGATGTAATATTTAATAATATACCGTATAGGATGCAAGGGTATCCTCCAGAACCAGGAAAATGGCCGACTTTTATGTTGTTTTCAATGAAATTAGAGTTTTTTTTGTCAATCATATATATATTATTGTTAGTGCAAAAGCAGTTTATAAAAAGATTAATAATATTTATTCCATTATTAATAGGATTGATAGCTTTGTTTTTTAATAATACTAGAATGGCATGGTTAATTATTGCATTAATGTTTATAATAATTTCATATTTATATATAAAAAATAAAAAAATTTTAATTATGCTTTTACTTGGTATAAGTATCTTTTCTTTAGGAATAATATATACACAGCCATGGATACAACAAAGAATTGATAATACTTTGCATATGAAAGATGGTTCTAGTCAATTACATTATATGTTTGTACAAGATTCGTTAGAAATGATAAAGGAAAAACCTATTATTGGTTGGGGTATTGGACAATTTAAAAAATATTATAATGAGTCATTTCGTTCAGATAAAACTAATTATTTAATAGAAAAATATCATGAAAATACACCTGTACCATATGCACATAATATGGTTATTGATTTAATGGTTGAAACAGGTGTAATAGGTACTATAATGTATATTATTTGTTATGGTTATTTTTTATTTTTTAGTTTTTATGATTGGTATAAAAAAAGGCTTGTTTCAGGATTGATGTTTTTTTCAATAACGCTTTGTTTTATTTTACATGGATTTAGTGAAAAAACATTAGAATTTAATGTTATTGTACAATATTTTTATTGTTGTTTAGGAATGTATCTAGCTTACCGTAAATATGAAATAAGAAGGTGATATTATGAAAAAAAATAATATCATAAAAGATAAAATTATTTTTGGAAAAAAATATATTGTTAATATAGATAATAGTATCAATATTGTTTATGGAATAGATAATAATTTTGTTAGACCATTGGGTATCTCTATGACATCTATTATAAAAAATAATATAGATAATAATATCATTTTTCATATTTTTTCTGATTATATAGATAAGGCTTCGCAGAAATTGTTAAAGACGTTTGCTGAGACAACAAACAGTATAGTTGTGATATACTTAATAGATTCTACTATTTTTGATAATTTACCATATACTAATCATTTTTCTAAGGCTACTTATAATAGATTTTTAATGCCACAAATTTTAGATGGTATTGTAAATAAATTTATTTATATTGATGCAGATGTACAATGTTTTGGTAGTTTGAAATCATTGATGCAATTAGACCTTAAAGACAATGTTGTTGCTGTTGTAAATGATTTACCTTATGTTAGAGAAAAACAAATAAAAAAATTAAATATAAAAAATAATAAATATTTTAATGCAGGATTTATGTTTATAGATACAAAAAAATGGAATGATAATAATATTTCGGAGAAGGCAATAAAATTATCATTTGATAATTTAGGAAGATTTGCTTGGCTTGATCAAGATGCTTTGAATATAGTATTAGACGGAAAATGTTTATATATTGATAAAAAATATGATTATCTTTTAAATATGAAACATAAAAATGTAATATTGCCAAATGATGTGGTTTTTGTTCATTATGTAGGTAGATATAAGCCATGGACTGAATGGTGCTTACATCCACTCAAGGAAAAATTTTTATCTGTAGCTAGAAATTCTTTATGGAAAGATATACCTCTTATAAAGCCAACTACTTATAAAACTATGAAAATGATGGGACGCTCTTCTATTTTATATGGGAAATATATTAGTGGCATATATTGGTATTTAAAATATGCTATTTATAAAATAAAAAGTAAATTGTAGAGGAATAATTATGAAAAATTTATTTGTAGTAAATACACCATATCATTTATTAACTTGTTTTATATTAACGCATAGTATTTATAAAAATGATGAAAATTATTTAGTATTAATGCATCCACATGGATATGAAAAATGGCAAACAAATAAGTTAATGACATACATGTCAACTACAAAATGTGGATATAAACAAGTCTTTTTATTATTAGATTGGTTATCTAGTAAGAATAAAAAAGAATCTTATCGGAAACAAGCTAATTATGTAAAAGAGACTATTAAACCTTTAAATATTGATAAAGTTTTTATTGGAGTAGATATATCTCCTGTAAATCAATTATTAGTAATGGCTGTTGGTAAAAATGAATTTTACCGTTTTGAAGATGGTGTATATTCATATATTAATGAAAATAGAAGGCGTAAAAAAAGTCATGCATTATTTCATAAAGTAAAAACATATTTGTTGAAGTGGATATCAGGAATACATGGGGAGATGTATATTAATACAGAAGCAGAAGGTGAAAGCCCTGCTGGAAAATTGGATATCATGTATCAACCATGGCTTTTACAAAGAAAATCACCTGCGACAAAAGAAATAACTGTTGAAATGATAAATCAAGCAATGCAAGATTTAAAATCTCAGCAGTTATTAAATGAGGTATTTAAAGAGAATAGTGTATTATATTTAAGTCAACCAATGGTAGAAAAAGGATTGTTTACTGTTGAAGAAGAAGCAAATTGTTTGAGAAAAATATTATCTACATTAGGAGAAAATGTAATTTTATATTATAAACCTCATCCAAATGATAGTAAGGAAAAATTGGAGTATTATAAAAAGAATTTTAAACAGTTGAAGATTTATAAAGAAATAGAACCAGCAGAATTATTATTTTATGCAAATACTAAATTAAAAGCAGTAATAAGTTATCAATCCTCAGCGTTGTTAAATGTAGAAAAATTTTCAAATAATAAAGTAAAAGTTATTAGTTTAAGTAAAATGTTTTTAAAGAAAGTAAATATACCATACAAATCGCTTTTTATAAAATCGAAAGTAATTTTTTTAGAAAACGAACAAAATATAAATAGTATTATTAAATAAAACAATACTATTTAAGGAATAAAAGAATCTATAGAATAAAGGAGAAGCATAATGCCAATATATATAGTTATGATATGCATAATAGTCATTATAGGTCTTGTTGACATGTTTAGTACAAATATTAAATTTAAATTAATATATAAATTAGTAAGATATGTTAATAATAAAGAAATAAATAATATAGTTAATACTATTATTAAAGATAAAAAAGAACTGAATGAAAATGATATAAGAGATAAAGTTATTGCAAACTATTTAGAAAAGGGACATATGTTTGATTCTATAGCTATAACACTATTAATAACAATAATAGGATTGATAATAGGTGTTATTACAGATGATGAATATACCAAAATTATAATAATTGTATGGATTGGTATATCATTTTTTAATCTGTTGTTAGTATTAAAAAATGAAACGGATTATATTATAGAACAAAAAGCACTTTTGGACTTAAAAGAGAAAATAAAAAAATCTTAAAATTAATATGTACCCTCTTTACTGAATAAGATCAGTAGGGAGGGTACATATTAGTATGGGGGATATTTATCTAAATAATTGGCTTATTGAATATCGTTTTGTGAATAGCCTTTACAATTTTAATAATATCATGGATGAAACCATTTACTATATCAGAAGAAATTGGCATTCTTTGGGCATTTTTGTGTTGGCGATCATATTGATGGGCAATGATATTTCTACGAGTAAATAATTCGTTTAAACGACGTTTTAGTTTATCTGTTGTTTTCTCCGTAGAATTTATGTCATAAAATGATTCATCAGCAATAGTTTTTAAATTTAGATCTAATAAGTTTAGCTGTTCCTTTATAGAAATAAAAGATAATAAGGTAACATCTTGATATAAATTATTAATAAATGAATTGAAATTATCAGAAGCATTATCTGTATCTAATAATTGATCAAGATATTCTAACTTTATAGACAAATTATTATATTTTGTGCTACGTTTCCAATCATTTTTGAACATACGTAATAAACCATATTTGGTAATTTCATGCATATAAAAATCTAAAGCACTTGCAAGAAAAATTATTTGAGCACGCCAAATATTTTCGGCATCAGTCTTATTGTTATCAGGAAGTTTATTAGCAATTTCGCCTTGGGACTGAATATCACAGATAGTTTCATTGAAGTGATTTAAAATTTCATTTAAGTCAAAAGTAATAATAGGAGATAATTTTTTTGTTCGATTATCAATTATTCTTTCATTTAAATCAAGTGATTTATTCATAAAAAGACCTCTTTATTTAAAGTTCATTTGTAAAAGAGTTTAATAATGTTTTGTTTAAAATAGGAATAGCACCATATTTCCCGGCAATATAATTTTTAGATAAGCTTTCTGTTTTACGTATATTTTTTATTTCAGATAATGAATATAATGTAGTGGAACGTTGATTATCTAATTCAGTAAACCATATTTGGTCACGTCGAAAAAGTTTAGTAGTTAATAAATTAGTATCATGTGTAGTAAAAATTAATTGGGCAAATTGTTTTTTTTGCCGTCTTTGAAATAAATAAATAAGTTGATAAAGAATATATTCATGTAGATTGTTTTCGAGTTCATCACATAATAAAACTTTGCCAGTAGATAGAATATCTAATATTGGTCCTAAAATCTCAAAAAGTTTTTTTATACCAGCGGATTCTTCGTTAATTAAATCTGTTTGAAATTCTTTATAAATTAATTTTGTATTTATTTTTTGTAAATTTATTGAAGAAAATTTAGCTAAAAATGGATGTGTTTCTAATATATTATCTTTTTCTATTTTAGGAATAATATCAATAAGCTCGATACCTAAAGCATTACATAATTTAATGAAATCTTTTTTTATAGAAATATTATCTTGTAAAAGTTCAATAGAATAATTTAACCAATTATTTTGTTTAGAGTCATAAAATATTAAATCTTCATTGAAGAATGAATAAACAACAAGTGCTTCAGGAATATTACTATAATTTGCGATACAAGATAAAAATAATCTATTAGGCTTCAATATATCTCTTTGACTGACTTCGATATTTTTTTTGTATTGATTATTAATAGAAATATTAAGATGTTCTCGTTCAAATATTTTTGTTTTTCTTTCATTAGGGAATGAATATAAATATTCTTCAAGAATTTCTTCTTTATTAAAACTAAAACCATAAGCATAGCGGATATTTTCTTTAATGAACTGAATAGTGTATTCTGTAGGTATAAGATTTGAGTTTAATTTATGGAAGTGATATGGTAGAGTTAGATTTGGTTCAAAAGTTAAGCTATTAGTGACTAAAAATTTCATGTTTTGAATAGCAGATAAAAAATTGCTTTTTCCGGAACCATTAGCACCATAGATGACAGCAGAACGTAATATTTTGTGGTTTTTATAAGTTTTTAATAGAGTTTTATGAGTAGTATCTTTACTTGCTAATAGTGAAAAATTTATAGGGTTTTTTATTGATTTATAATTGGAACATTGAAATTCTAATAACATATAATCACCTCTTATACTTATTATAATTGGTTTTTTGGAAATTTACCATCTATATTTGCTAAAAAATAGCAAATATAGCATATAAAATACAAAAATAGAGATATACAGACAAAAGAATTAATTGATATAATATTATTAATATATACTTAGTGAGGTAAATGATTATGAAAGCAATATTTTTTGATATTGATGGTACATTAATAGAAGGAACGCATCCAGATTATCGTTATATGAGTGAGAAAGTGCAAAATGCCATTCGAAAATTGCAGGCTGAGGGTAATTATGTGTTTATAGCAACTGGTCGTTCTTTTGCGTTTCTTGATGAAAAAATAAAAAATTTTGGTTTTGATGGTTATGTATTGCTTAATGGTTCAGTTATATTTTTCATGATAAGATTATTTATAGAGCGCCACTTGAAAAATCTTTTGTGGAAAAAATAATATCTATTATTTGTAGGATGACTTATTTTTATAAGAAATGAGATGAATGTTTTGTAAAAATATAGATTATAAGAAGAATTTAAAGTATTAATAATTAAGAGATGGTGATATATTATGGCAAGTTGTTCAATTTATCAATTTAATGCTGAATTAAAAGGTTATAAACCAAGAATGTGGCGTCGTTTTCAAGTTTCGGAAGATATTTCTTTAGCAAGATTAGCATATATTGTTATGACTCTTTTTGAAATGAGAGCTAATCATTTGTTTGATTTTGAATTTAAGATGGAATTGAATAAATCTAAATTAATAAAGGAATTAGGAAGAGAAAATATAGAGATACCAAGAAAATTTTTATTAAATATAATAAAGATAGGATTACCTGATAGTGAAACTAATGAATTAGATAAAAGGATTTATGACTTTAATATTTTTGATGTGAAAATGAAACACTTTATTACACCAATGATGCCTAAAACTAGATTTACATATGATTTTGGTGATGATTGGGAAATAAATGTAAAATTAGAAAAAATTATCATAGATGAAACATTATCGAAAAAGGATTTACCACGTGTATTAAAAGGTAAAGGATATGGTATTATTGAAGATTGTGGTGGTATTGATGGATTAAAAAGTATTGCTGAAGCCTATAGTGAAAAAAGTGGTGAAGAATATGAAAATTATTGTGAATGGTTATTAGATGATGATATAGATTTAGTATCCTTTGATGTAGTAGATATGAATAATAGATTGAAAAAAATTCCAAGAATTTATGAAAAAATTTATGAGCATGGAATATATCCTACAGAGCAAGAAATAGAATTGATTGAAAGAGATTATTAAAATAAAGATAAAATTTTTAGTAATGAGGTATGTTATGAAAGCAGTATTTTTTGATGTTGATGGAACTTTGATTGAAGGTACACATCCAGATTATCGTTATATGCGTGAAAACGTACAAAAAGCGATTCGTAAATTACAAGAGCAAGGTCATTATGTATTTATTGCTAGTGGTCGTTCACTTGCTTTTCTTGATGAAAAGATAAGAAATTTTGGTTTCGATGGCTATGTATTGCTCAATGGTTCAGTTATATTTTTCCATGATAAGATTATTTATAGAGCGCCGCTTGAAAAATCTTTTGTGGAAAAAATCACATCTATTTGTGATGAACATGATATGCAATACAGCTTACAAGGAGATTTTCATACTTATGTAGATAAAAAATTTGAATATCTAATCTATCGTTTAGGGCAATACGGAATTTTTGCTGACCAATTGACTTTCGATTATGATAAAAAAGCTATAGATGTTTATAAATTAGAAATAGATTCACCTAGACATGAAGATAGAAAATATATCATAGAGAATTTGCCTGAAGATATGACTTATGTAGAAGATATGAACCATAATTATTGTCATTTAGAAGTCTATGCTAAAGAAAATTCTAAAGCTACAGGTGCATTAAAGGTTTTAGAGTTATTGAATATAGATATAAAAGATAGCTATGCCTTTGGTGATGGAGATAATGATATTGAGATTTTATCTACAGTGGGAATGGGTATGGCAATGGCAAATGGCAGTGTAAAAGCTAGAAATAGTGCTAAAATTGTAGTTCCATCAGTTTTTGAAGAGGGTGTAGCATATGGTATTGAAAAATATATATTAGATAAGGCTAAATGATGAGTGAACAAGCTAGAGATATGGTTAATACAATAATTGAAGTATATATACCAGAATTTCAAAAGATTGAAAAACATTTGCTTCAACGTTATCAAGAGGAATTAAATAATTTTTAGAAGAAAAGAGGGATAGTTATGTTAAGATGTTTATGTATTATGGTCGCTTGTATCGGGATATTATTGAGCAGTGGTTTTAATACCAATGAAGTGTCTGCACAAGCCAAGGAATTTAAACAAACTTTATCATGGCTGGATTATAGTTTTACAATTGAAGCTAAAGACAATAAATTGTATTTTAAGCCAAGTAATCTAGAAATTGTCAATCGAGAAGAAGTGCATGATATTACTGGTTATACAATTAATAATGCTCAGATTGGTGATTTAAATAATGATGGCTATCCAGAAGTGTTTATCTATTTAACAGCTAATGGAAGTGGTAGTTATGGGCAATTAATAGGATATGCTTGTAATAATGGAAAATCTATGAGTATAGTATATTTACAACCTGTAGAAGATAATAAAGAAATTGCTAAAAATTATCGTGGTCATGATTTTATGATGATGCAGGGAAATACATTTATTAGATTATTTCCGATATATTTAGAAAATGATGTGAATGCTAATCCTACAGGTGGAGTGCGAAAATTAGAATATAAATTAGTAGATGGAGAAGCAAGCAGAATATTAAAATTAGTGAAAGCTACTGATTATAAAGTGGTTGATGAAAAAATAATAAATTAATAAAAATAACATATTTAATTTGTATCTATAAGGTTTGATATTTTTATTGATAAATAAGTGTGATTTAGGAATATTATCTAGTCGTTGTTGAATTGTACCTCTAGACTTTTTAGTTGTTTTCATAATTTCTGAGATGGTTGCTCCTTCTCCAAAAAAAAGAGAGGCTTGTAATAGTATAAAATAAATATTTTTAGTAATATTATCGCTTATAATAATTTTATTTAGTTTATCTGAATAAGTTTCTAGTTGAGATAATTTTTTCTACAAAATATCAATTGCTTCTTTTAATCCTTTATTTAACATTTCTAAAAAGGTTTGTACAAATATAGTTAAATCACCTTTATTATACTCATTATCAGTGTCTTGAAAAATATCATAGTATTTCTTTTTGTACCTTTTTATGATAACAGATAATCTTAAAGCTACTATTTCATCAAATTCTTTTGCTAAATAATATGAAAAAATAAATCTTGCTGTTCTACCATTTCCATCATAAAATGGATGAAGATAACCGAAAAAATAATGAAAACAAATTACTCTAATTAAAAAAGGTATTTCTTCATTATTTAATATATCTAGAGCGATAGACATATTGATTATTAATTTATCTTCTGGATATACACCTTGATGTAATACTTTATCTGTAGCAGATGTTATCTCTACAGGATCTTTTCTAAATATTTTTCCGTCTGGTTTCCAATCAGAATGTTCTGTTAAGATTTCATCAAGAGCAAATGTATCGTAAAATTTACGTATATCTTGACATGATTTAAAACAAATATTTTCATTGTTAATAATTTTATTGTATTTATCAACAACACTTTTTAAATGTAAAAAATCTTTTGATATAGGCTGGCTTTCTAAAATATCTTTTATTTGCTTTTTTGTACTATGTACACCTTCAATATCATTTGTAGATTTTATTTCATCAATTAATGAAGATAAAACAAATTGTCTTAATAAAATAGGTGGAGCTTGTTGCTTCATCTTGAATAAATTGAAATAATTTTTATAGAAACGTTCTATTAATAATGTAATTTCTTCTGTATAGCATAAAAAAGCAGGATAAGCATTTTCTCTATTATATTGTTTTATTTCTATAGGAAAATGTTTTGTTGTTACAGATTCAAATCTTTTGTTATATTCTATATTATAGTTATTAGCATCTGTATAATAGATTTTTTTTAGACTTATGTATTTCATAGACAATACCTCAATACATATTATAAAAATTGGTTATTTTATAATATCATTATAATTCATTTTACAAAAATCGGCTATTTTGTAATATCATCATAATTCATATTATAAAAATCGGTTATTTTGTAACATCGGTGTAAAAATAGTTTAGTTATGTTTATAGAAAAAGCCAGCAGATTAATCTGCTGGCTTAATTTTTTATCTTGCCATTAATTCAGCGATTTTATTAGCAATTGCAGCTGGGTCTTCTGGCATCATACCTTCGATAAGAAGTGCTTGAGCATATAAAAGTGAGCAATAATCTTTAAATGCAGTACTTTCTTTGCCTTGTTCATGTACTTTTTGTAAACGAGCAAATAAATCATGTTTTGGATTGATTTCTAAAATACGTCTAGCTTTGAACATTGGATTATTTGCATCAGCAAAAGCTTGTTCCATAGCGAAGCTTGGACCTTGTTCGTCTGCTACTAAGCAAACAGCGGAAGATTTTAAACGGCTACTGATTTTTACTTCAGCAACTTTATCGCCAAGAGTTTCTTTGATATCTTTGATTAAATCTTCATTGGATTTTGCGATTGTTTCAGTTTCTTTTTTCACTTCTTGAGATTCAACATCATCAAGGTCTAAATCGCCACGGCTGATGGAGTGGAATGGTTTACCTTCATATTCACGCATAACTTCAATAGCGAATTCATCAACGTTATCAAGGAAGTATAATACATCAATACCTTTATCGCGTAGAATTTCCATCTGTGGTAAGCTATCGATGCTTGCACGGTCTTTACCTGTAGCATAGTAGATTTTTTTCTGGCTTTCAGGCATATTTTCTACATATTCTTTTAAAGTGATGAGTTTATCTTCTTTGGATGTTGTGAATAAGAGTAAATCTTTTAATTTATTTACTACATCATTGCCACCATTATAGACACTGCCATAGATACCAATTTTTAAGGATTTACCGTATTCTTTCCAGAATTGTTCATATTTACTGCGGTCTTTTTTGAGTGTATTTGCTAATTGTTTTAAGATAGTTTTTTCTAAGTTTTTACCGATTAATTTTAATTCACGGCTCTGTTGTAAAAGTTCACGAGAGATATTTAAGGAGAAATCAGGAGAGTCAACTAAACCTTTAACGAAGCGGAGATATTCAGGTAAGAGGTCTTTACATTTATCCATGATGAATACATGGCGAGAATAAAGCTGTAAGCCTGGTTCATAGTCGCTATGATAAAGATTGTAAGGAGCATGTGCAGGGAAGAATAAAAGGGAAGTGTATTCGATATTACCTTCGATTTTATTGTGCATTACTTCCATTGGTTTTTCCCAGTCATGGAAAAGATTTTGATAGAATTCAGTGTATTCTTCTTCTTTGATTTCAGATTTATTTTTAGCCCAAAGTGGTTGCATGGAGTTTAAGATGCGAACTTCATTTTTCTTGATAGTGCCAGCACCTTCGATTGGTTTACCATCAGCATCTTTTGGCTGTTCTTCAATGACAAAGTTCATTTTGATTGGGTAACGAACATAATCGGAATATTTTTTTACAAGAGATTGTAATTTATATGTGTCAGTGAAGTTTTCTTCAGCTTTATCACCATAGAATTCAGGTAAAAGTGTGATAGTGATATTAGTACCACGGCTATCTTTAGTGCATTCTTCGATAGTGTAAGAACCATCAGCTGTGGATTCCCATTTATAAGCTTGAGTTTCTCCAGCTTTTCTGGAAACTACAGTGATTTTTTCAGCTACCATGAAAGCGGAGTAAAAACCTACACCGAATTGACCGATTAAATCTTTTTGAGTGTCATTGTCGCCTTCTTTAGCTTGTTGAAGTTTTTCCAAGAATGCTTTTGTACCAGATTTTGCGATAGTACCTAAGTTTTCAATGAGTTCTTCTCTATTCATACCAAGACCATTATCAGAAATAGTCAATGTATGGCTAGCTTCATCAGGAATTAAGAAAATTTCATAATCGCTATTGCCTTCGAGTAAATCACGATTTGTAAGTGATTCAAAATGTAATTTATCGATTGCGTCAGAAGCGTTAGAAATTAATTCACGAAGGAATATTTCACGGTTTGTATAAATAGAATGTATCATTAAATCGAGTAATTTTTTAGTTTCAGCTTGAAATTGATGTGTTTCTTTAGCCAAGATTTGTCACTCCTAAATTTAGATTAAAATGAATTATTAGCACTCTAATACAAAGAGTGCCAACCGTTAATTATTATTATATAATTATAGGTCAAAATGTCAATAGAGAATAAAAGAAAAAGCCAGTTATACTGGCTTTTTCTCTATTTTTAAGATTATTTATCATTGAAGGATAATAAACCATATTGGTAATTATTAATATCATCTTCAGTTAATGCTGATTTTGATGATAAAACGATACAGTAATTGGATTTTGCACCTTTAAAATATGTTTCGATATGTTGTCCTTCTTGTTCAATTGTTTTATCTACTTGACCATCTTTATCTGTATCGATTTGGATAGTTTTTGCAGTAACAGCATAAATAGCATTATGTCCTTGAATTGGAACAAGAGAAATCGCTTCATATCCACGTTCAATAGCTAATCGAGTAAATAAATCTTGTCTAGCTTCATCAGTTAAATTATCAAGGTCAGGGAAAGTATCATTACTGAAAGCATTTGGGGAAATAACCCAGTATTTTGTAGGGTTATGACCATCTGTTTCAAATATGAGAACATCTCCTTGTTCTTGAGGGGAAAGAATACTCAAATTAATTACAGCCAATGGTTTTTCTGGGCATTTTATGCTATAACCAAAGCGTTCGCTAGTATATAAATAACCATCAGCAGCGAAACTTATATTTGTTATAGATAGTGTAGCCACTAAAGCAAAAATACTCATTAGGGATAGGAACATTCTTTTTATTCTCATAAACATATCTCCTTGAAATTATAGACAAAGATACTAATAAGTTAGTATCTTTGTCATATTATTATTTAGCCAATTATAACATAAATAGAAATAAAAAGCGATAAAGATATATTACATAAATTTATCAATTTCAGATTTTGGTGGTTGTTTAGATTTACCAGTAAGTTTGGAAGTAATTTTCATTACCACTAAATACATAACAGGAATCAAGAATACACCAAGGACAGTAGCTACAATCATACCACCAACAACGGCGATACCCATATTATTACGAGCAGCTGCACCTGCACCAGTTGCTACAGCAAGTGGTAAACAACCAATAATGAAGGCAAGTGAAGTCATAATGATTGGACGTAAACGAAGTTTGGAAGCTTCAAGAGTAGCTTTTAAAATTGGCATACCAGTATCAAAACGTACTTTGGCGAATTCGACGATAAGGATAGCGTTTTTAGCTGCTAAGCCCATTACTACGATCATACCAATTTGCATATAAATACTTATTTGCATATTGAAAATATAAGCGGAAATCAAAGAACCAAAGATACCAGTTGGTACTGTTAATAATACAGCATATGGTACACTCCAGCTTTCGTAAAGAGCTGCAAGACATAAGAATACGAAAACAAGAGCTAAGACCATAACTTGAGCTGTGGAACTTGTAGCTGCACGTTCTTCACGGCTCTGACCAGACCAGTCAATATTGAAGCCATTTGGAGCTTCTTGTTTGATTACTTCTTCAATAGCTGCCATTGCTTGACCTGAGCTGTAGCCTGGTTTTGGACTACCTTGGATAGTTATACTACGGCTAGCATTGAAACGAGAAATAATCGCAGGTCCGGAATTTAATTTTGGTTTAATTAATGTGTTCAATGGAACCATTTGACCATTGGAACCTCGGATAAAGATGAAACGAGTAGTATCAGCTTCATCACGGAATTGACTTTCTGCCTGCATTACTACTTTATAAGAACGACCAAATTGGTTAAAGTCATTGATTTCTGTACCACCAAAGTTTACTTGAAGAGCAGTAAATACATCAGAAATATTTAAACCTAAGTTTTTAACTTTTTCACGGTCTACTTCAAATTCATAAATTGGAGAGTTTACACTATATGTTGTATAAACACTTTGAAGTTCAGGACGAGTATTAGCTACAGCTACGATTTTTTTAGTGATAGTATCTAATTCTTCATTAGTATGACCACTCATATCTAGAAGCTGTAAAGTAAAGCCACTAACCATACCAAGACCTGGTAAAGATGGTGGATTCATAGCAATAATGGAGGCTTCTGGATAACCCATAGCACCTTGTTTAAATGCCATACCAACTTCAGCATTGATACTTGTTTCTGGTGAAGTACGTTCACTCCAAGGGTCTAGACCTACGAAGAATGTAGCTGCACTGGATTTTGCACCACCAGATAAGATATCATAACCTGAAATACCCATTACCTGAGAAACACCAGGGTTTTTCTTTAATTCTTCAGCAAGACGAGTCATAACTTCGTCAGTATTATTTAAAGAAGTACCTTCTGGTAAGCTTACAGCACCAAGATAATAACCTTGGTCTTCAGCAGGAATAAATGTAGTTGGAATTATTTTAAATAAACCAAACATTAAAGCTACGATAATAACTAAAGCAGTAACACAAAGTTTTGCTTTACCGATTAATTTGGCAACATATTTTACATAACCACGAGTCATCCAATTCATAAATTGGTTGAAACGGATGAAAAATGCACCAAAAGTAGATTTATTCTCATCAGCAGTATGTGGTTTTAACATTGTAGCACAAAGTGCAGGAGTAAGAGTCAAGGCCACGAATGCTGATAATGCCATAGAAATAGCAATAGTCAATGCGAACTGACGATATAAGATACCAGTCATACCACTAAGACCAGCAACTGGAACGAATACAGAAGCAAGAGTGAAGGCAATAGCAACAACTGGACCTTGTACTTCGTCCATAGCACGACCTGTTGCTTCTTTTGGACTAAGACCATCTTCAGCCATATGACGTTCAACGTTTTCAATAACAACGATAGCATCATCGACAACAAGACCGATGGCAAGAACCATACCAAAGAGAGTCAAGGTATTGATGGAGAAATCAAGTACTACGAAAGTTGCAAATGTACCAATAAGAGATACTGGAACAGCGAGCATAGGGATGAGCGTAGCTCTCCAACTTTGTAAGAAAAGATAAACAATGAGCATTACAAGTAATAATGCTTCAATAAATGTATGAATTACTTCGTTGATAGATTCACTGATATAAGTAGTGTTATCAACAACAGTATCATATTCAATATCTGGAGGGAAATCGGCTTTGGATTCTTCAAGAATTTGTTTTACTTGACTTACAGTATCCATTGCATTGGCATCACTAGTAAGCTGAACACCGAATGCTACGGCATTTTGGTTATTGTGTTTAGCGATGATATTACTTGTTCTAGCGCCTGTTTCTACTTTAGCAATGTCTTTGACACGAACAAATGAGCCACTATTAGCATCAGAACGAATAATAATATTTCCAAATTCTTCAGGTGTGATTAAACGACCTTGAATTTTACCAGTATATTGGAATTCTTGATCACGTGGTGCTGGCAATTGACCAATTGTACCAGCTGGAGCTTGAGTGTTTTGTTCTTTTACAGCACTAACGACATCGGCAACAGTAAGACCAAGTTCAGCAAGTTTATCTGGATTGATCCAAATACGCATGGAATAGTCAGAACCGAATACGTTTAAGTCCCCAACCCCAGGAACACGTTTGATTTTATCTACAAGGTAAATATCAGCATAGTTTTTCAAGAACACGCTGTCATAAGTACCATTTGGAGATGTAAGTGATAATACCATTGCCATATCACTAGAAGCTTTACGAGTAGTAAGACCAAAAGTCTGTACATCAGATGGTAAGCTTGGTGTAGCAGTGGCAGCATTATTTTGAACTTTTACGGAGTCCATATCACCGTTTGTACCGAGTTTGAAGACTACTTGAAGATTGTAACGACCATCATTGGCAGAAGTAGAACTCATATAGTCCATGCCTTCAACACCATTGACTTGTTGTTCAACTACCTGAGCAATAGTCTCATTGACTGTATCTGAGTTAGCACCAGTGTAAGTAGTACTTACGGTAATAGTCGGTGGAGAAATCTGTGGATATTGTGCTATTGGTAAGTTAAAAGCAGAAATTGTACCTAAGATTACAATGATTAAAGATATAACAATAGCAAATATCGGACGATTTATAAAGAATCTTGACAATTATAGCACCCCCTGATTAAAAAGTTAAACCTAATTCTTCAGGAGTTACCATAGTGACGTTAAGAGGAACGCCTTCTTGTAATTTAGTAAGACCTTCAACAACAACAACGTCATTAGTATCTAAACCATCTTTAACGATCCAATAACTTCCGATTTTATCACCAACAGTAATGGCTTTAGTAACAGATTTATTATCTGGGCCTACAACCATAACGAATGTTTTATCTAAAAGTTGTTGTACAGCACGTTGTGGAATTAAGATAGCATTTGGTAACACTTCGCCAGTTACTTTTACACGAGCGAACATACCAGGAAGTAAAAGACCATCTGGATTATCAAATAAAGCATTGATTGCAAGTGTACCAGTATTTGTAGTTAAAGAACGATCTACTTGCACAAGGTGACCAGAAACAGGATATTCTGTGCCATCACTTAAAGTGATAGTTACATTGTTAGTATCACTATTAAAGAAAGATGCAAGATTTAAATATTCATTTTCACTTACATTAAATTGAGCATATACCTGGTCTACAGAGCCCATTGTTACAAGAACTGTACTTCCAGCAGTAGCATAAGCACCTACATCAATATCATTGATATCGAGTTTACCAGAAGTTGGGGCATAAACAACTGTATCATCTAAATCTTCTTGAGCTTTTTTTACAAGAGCAGCATTGGAATCAATGATTGCTTGCTGAGCTTGCAATGATGCAGTTAAAGCTTCTACTTGAGATTGTTGAGTTGCAGCTTGTTGATCGGAAATTGCGTTTTGAGATAATAATGTTTGGTAACGGTTATTATCTACTTGAGCATTTTGTAATGTAGCTAAAGCATTTTGATAATTAGCTTGAGATTGAGCTAATGTTGCTTGAGCTGAGAGCAATGTACTTTCATATTGACGACTGTCAATTTTGTAAAGTGGTTGACCTGCTTGTACGAATTCGCCACCTGTAATATATTTTTCAACAATTGTGCCTGAAACACGAGAAGTGATTTTTACTTCATCTGTTGATTTGATATTACCAGCATATTCATAATTAAGTGGTGTATCACGTTTGATTACCTGCATTGCTTTTACAGTTGCAGGACCACCTGCTGTTTTGTTGCCCTGTGATGTAGCTGTTAACTTAGAATATGCAAGATATCCAATAAGTGCTATAACTACTATGGCTACAACTAGGATAACAGCTTTTTTCTTTGATTGTGTGGCCAAAATTATTAAACCTCCTTTGATAAATTTCAAAAGCTGTGCTTTAGCACAGCTTTATAATCAGCTTTTTAGATTTTTTATAAATAGCTGATAGTACACAAGTATTTACTATTATCGTGTTCTATAGTATAGTATATCTATTGAAAAGTCAAGAATTTTGCACTCTTGAAGACAGTTTTTAATCTGGTTTTAATCTTTGAAAAAATAAAATTTTTTATTATTAAATTTTGACAAAGGGAGAGAAATTTTTGGAGAAGAATAGCAGAAAGATATCAGATATTTATTTTGATTTATTTGATATTATGATGACTTATAATCACAAATTATGGCGAACTGCAGCTTTGCCATTACCACTCAATCACTTTGCAGTGATGTATTATCTTTTTGAAAAAGAGGATACATTTGCTACTGTAACAGAGCTGGCAAAACATTTATCTATATCGAAACAACAAATGAGTCCTATCATTGATAAATTAGTGAAAAAAGAATTTATTAAAAAGACTTGTTTAAGTAAGGATAGAAGATATAGTCAAATTTCTTTGAGTGAAAAAGGTAGAAATTTTTTAAAGGAACATCAAAAATCGCAAAGGCTTATTTTTATGGAAAGCACGACTGATTTACCAGATAGTGATACGGAAAAATTTGATCAGAGTGTAAGACTTGTAAAGAAAATGATGGCGAAAATATTCGAAAAGCAAAAAGAATAAACTGGTTTACATGTTGACAGTAATGATTATTTGCTATATCATAAAAAATCGAACCATTTATTTAATAAAATGAGATTAATGGTTTTGTGATATGGGGGTAATTAGAATGAAAATGAGTAAATTGGCAATTATAGGTCTTGGTCATGTAGGTTCAGCTGTATTAACACAGGCAATGGCAATGAATTTAGCTGCTGAAATCGTATGTATAGATATTAATGAAAAAGTAGCTCATGGCGAAGCTTTAGATGCAACTCATGCGACACCTTGTACGTATGTACCAGGTATGAAAGTTTATTCAGGCGATTTTAGTCAGTGTAAAGATGCTGATATAATTATTTGTTCTGGTGGCCCTAGTATCTTACCTGGGGAAAAATTAGACAGATTAATACTTGCAGAACGAAATGTAAAAGTTATTGGTGAAATCATGACAGAGGTTACAAAATATACAAAAAATACACCTTTTATCATGATTACTAATCCGCTTGATGTAACTACATATTTGGCAGCTACTAAATTCGGTTATGAAAAAGGAAAATTATTCGGTACAGGGACTACTTTAGAAACACTTCGCTTAAAACGCATCATAGCAAATCATTATAATGTTGATGCTAAAGATGTTCAGGGCTTTATGCTTGGTGAACATGGTAATTCTGCTTTTCCTGCATGGTCTACAATCAGCATTGGCGGTGTGCGTTTAGCTGATTTAGATAAATATTATGATCATAACAGTGATTTTGATAAAAAAGCTATAGCTCAGGAAGTAGTAAATACAGCATATGATGTATTATTGTCTAAAGGTTGGACAAATACTGGTATAGCAATGGGTGCTTGTAGATTAGCTCGTGCTGTTATGTTTAATGAACGTTGTGTAACACCAGTTTCTACTCCACTTGAAGGCGAATATGGCTTAACAGATGTAGCACTTAGCTTGCCAAGTATCATTGGTGCAAATGGTGTAGAAAAACGATTAGCTATAGATTTACCAGAAGATGAATTAAAAGCTCTTCATTTTAGTGCAGAAAGTATAAAAACTGTACTTAGAGCAAATAAATTGATTGACTAAGTATGAATATAAAATAAAGCTACTTTTGATTTAGAGATAAAATCGAAAGTAGCTTTATTATTTTGGTAAGAAAATAAAGTTGTTTGCAAGAAAAACCATAGATATAAAAGACAAGTATCTTTAGATGTGATAGAATAACATAGATATTGTAAAAAATAATGATAGATTTTAAATAACCTAAGGGGATTTTTAATGGAAAAAAGTAAATTAGTTATTTGCGATTTAGATGGTACTTTATTTGATACGCGCAGAGTGAATTATATGGCATATCGTGAAGCTATTGAAAGAGCTGGATTACCTGTGATTTTTGATTACGATATATATGTTGAAAAATGTTGGGGCCCTACTTATCGTGGATTTTTACCGATAATGGGTGTTCCTGAAAATCGTTTTGAAGAAATTCATGATGCTAAGAAATTATATTATGAAGAAAATCTAAAATATGCTGCAGAAAATACTCATTTGTTTAATATTATTAAAGCTATGAAAAATGAATATCATACAGCTGTAGTAACAAGTGGTTCAAGTAATTCTAAAGATATTTTGCGTTATTTTGGCAGATTAGAATTATTTGATGTTATTTTTACTATTGATGATGTGAAAAATGGCAAGCCAGATCCAGAAGGATTTTTAAAAGCAATGGAATATTTTAAGGTTAAGCCAGAAAATACCATTATTTTTGAGGACTCTGACGTAGGCTTAGTCGCTGCAAGAAAAACAGGTGCTAGTATTTGCGTAGTTGATGATTTTAAATAATATGATTAAAATGAATTTTTGAGGTGAAATATGTTTACAATAACTACAAATTCACCTGAACAAACAAGTCTTTTAGGTGAAAAGATAGCAAACTTAATTCAAGATAATTTGATAATTTGTCTTGAAGGTGATTTAGGTGCAGGTAAAACTTTATTTACACAAAGTTTATGTAAAGTTTTGAAGGTAAAAGAAATCGTTACAAGTCCTACTTTTAATTTAATGAATGTATATGAAGGTAAAAAGCGTATATATCATTTTGATTTATATCGTTTAGAGCAACCAGAAGATTTAGAGGAAATCGGTTTTTACGAGTATACTGATGTTGAAGATGAAGTAGTACTGATTGAGTGGCCAGATAGGTTTTTTGCCTATATGCCAGAAGATTATTTGCATTTAAAAATCGAGCGTGGCGATAGTGAACAAAAGCGTATAATTACTATCAATCTTGAAGGTCAAAAATATAAAAATATTTATGAGGAGTTGAAGCACTGTGGCAATATTAGCGATTGATACTTCAACAATAGTTTCAGGTGCTGCTATTGTGCAAAAAGATAAATTAGTTGCAGAGATTATCATGCAATTAAAATTACCCCAATCAGAAGTTTTATTAGGGCATGTGCAAGATGTTTTAAAAATTGCACATATGGATAAATCTGATTTAACAGGTGTAGCTATAAGCATAGGGCCTGGCTCTTTTACAGGGCTACGTATAGGTCTTGCTACTGCTAAAATGTTATCATATGCTTTATCCATTCCTGTAGTGGCTGTATCTTCATTAGAGGCTATGGCTTATCATTATCCAGTGCTAGGTGTATATGTGGCAAGTGTATTAGATGCACAAAAAAGCAATGCTTATTTTGCTTTGTATGAGTGGAATGGCAAGGGCTTTGATGAGAAAAAACAAACTTGCGTGATGGATTTTGAAGAAGTGGTAAAATATTGTGCTACACTAGACAAACCAGTAGTATTTGTAGGAGATATCGCTCAAAAGAAAGCAGAAATAATCGCTCAATATGAAAATGTTTCTTTAGGTTTACCACATCTTTGTATGCCTAGAGCAAGTAATGTGGCTATGGCAGCAAAATCTAGATTTGAAAATGAAGATTATGATAATATTATGGATTTAGAACCTGTATATATTCGCCGTTCAGAAGCTGAAGTTTTATGGGAAAAACGCCATGGCGAAAAATTAATAGATTTATAAGGTGAAAATATGCAAATAAATTTTCGTAAAATGACTCCAGAAGATGCAAGTGCTGTGGAAATTGTAGAAAAATCTTGTTTTGATATGCCATGGTCAAGACAATCTTTTTGGCAGGAAGCTTCTAATGATAAAGCTTATTATTTGTTGGCTTTAGATGGCGAAAGAGTCATTGGCTATGTAGGTGTTTGGATATTATTTGATGAAGCTCAAATAACAAATGTAGCTATAACTCCTGAATATCAAAACAAAGGTATAGGTCGATTGATGATGAAGGAAATCATCAAGATTTCTCAAGAAAGAAAGGCAAATGCTATGACTTTAGAAGTTCGACCAAGTAATAAAGGAGCAATACATTTGTATGAATCATTAGGTTTTAAATCTGTAGGTCGCCGTCGTGGGTATTATGAAGATGGTGAAGATGCTGAAATCATGTGGATAACAGATTTGACCAATATAAAATAATATACTGAGGTGATAGTATGCACCAATATTTATTTTTTGTTGGTGATTTTCCGATAAGAGCATATGGTCTGATTTTATCTTTGAGTATTATTTTGGCAACAGGTGTAGCTTATTTCTTAGCAAAACAAGATGGCAGATGGCATAATCATATTGTAGATATCGGTATTTATAGTGGTATCGCTGGTATTGTAGGCGCTAGATTGTGGGACGTATTTTTCTTTGATTGGGCATATTATAGTCATCATTTAAGTGAAATTTTTTATGTATGGCAAGGTGGTATGGCTATTCAAGGTGGTATTGTTTTTGGCGTGGGAGCAGGAATTATTTATGCTAGACGTCATAAAATAGATATCTTAGCACTGGCTGATATAGTAGCTCCTGCAATTATTTTAGGGCAAGCCATTGGCCGTTGTGCTAATTTGTTAAATGGCGATGCTTTTGGTGCGCCAACTGGTAGTAATTTTGGTATTATTTATCCAGAAACAACACTTGCTTATCATACGTATGGTGCTCAACCATTATGGCCTGCTGAAGTATGGGAAGGTCAAATTGATTTTGTGATTTTTGCTCTATTGTTGATTTTTAGAGCTTTTCCTCATGCTAAAGGTCAAGCTTTTTCTTTATATATAATGTTATATAGTTTAGCTCGCTTTGGCTTGGAATTTTTGCGTGGCGATTATGCTAATCCTGTATTTTTAAGCTTTACATCTGCACAGACGACTAGTTTAGTGGCATTTATTTTAGCGTTGATTTTCTTTATTTATTGTCAGATAACATATTCTAGACAGAAGAAAACAGTCAAATCTAAAATAAATAAAAATAGAATAAAAAATAAAAGAGGATATTAAATATGAAAAAATATCTATATCTTATTTGTTTATTATGCTGTTGTGCATTTGTAAGTAATATACAAGTAGTATCAGCACAGTCATCAGCTCCATATGTGAGAGTGGGATTATTACAAGGAGTACAAGAAGTTGTAGTCACAGCAAATGATGATTTTGTGGTCAAAGATGTCGACAATAAAGTAAATTATAAATTTAAAAAGATGAATGAAGTAAATATTCGTCAAAAAGATAGAACGGTTTATGTCAATAAAAAAGGCAAGGAAACTACTACTTTAGTGGTAGCAGTCAAAAATAATGCCCCTGTAATTGTCAATGGCAAACGTTATAGAGGAAATTTGATTATTCAACCGCATAAAGCAGGGCTTACAGTGATAAATCGTTTATTGATTGATGAATATTTATATGGTGTCGTACCAGAAGAGATGCCTGCTAGTTGGAATATAGAAGCTTTAAAAGCTCAAGCTGTAGCTGCTAGAACTTTTGCTTTATACGATAAGCTTGATCGAAAACATACAAAAGAAGGTTTTGACGTCTGCGTAACAACAGATTGCCAAGTTTATGGTGGTATGGATTCAGAAGCTGCGACTACGAATAAAGCTATAGATGCTACAAAAGGAGAAGTCATTGTTTATTTAAATCAACCTATATGTTCAGTGTTTCATGCAGCCTCAGGTGGTCAAACTGATGACAGTATTAATGTATGGAATGTCAATGTGCCTTATTTGAGAGCAGTAGAAGATAAAGAGGAGCAATCTCCATATCAAAGTTGGGCAGTATCTGTAACAGTAGATAATTTAAGTAAATCTATAAAAAATTCATATAGTGATATTGGTACAATAAAAGAAATAGATTTTAGTGGATTGAAAAAAAATCCAAATAAAGCAAGTAAACCGCAAGTTGTAAAATTTATAGGTAGTAATAAAAAATCTGTGGAATTGACCAAGACACAGCTTCGCAGTTTATTGGGTTTAAAAAGTAGCAATTTTACTATAGAATTAGAAGGTAATAAAAAAGCTAAAGGCGATACTTTAAAAATTGATAAAGATGATAAAAAATTGATTTTTAAAGGCAGTGGTTTTGGTCATCGTTTGGGAATGTCTCAATGGGGGGCAAAATCTTTAGCGGATAAAGGTAAAAAATATCAGCAAATTTTATATCATTATTATAGTGATGTAAATATAAAAGATATGTATAAATAAAAATAAAAGGGGATAATATTTAATGCTATTAAATGAGTTTGACTATAATCTTCCAGAAGAATTAATAGCTCAAACACCATGTGCTAAACGTGACCATTCACGCTTGATGGTGTTAAATCGCAAAGAAAAAACTATTGAACATAAACATTTTTATGATATTAAACAGTATTTACGCAAAGGTGATACTTTAGTATTTAATGATACAAAGGTTATGCCTGCTCGTCTTATTGGTCATAGAGCAAAAACAGGCGGTAAAGTTGAAGTATTTTTATTAAAGCGTTTAACAAATACTAATCAATGGGAAGTTTTAGTAAAACCAGGTAAAAAAGCTCAATTAGGTAATATCATTGAATTTAGTGATGAGCTTGCTTGTGAAGTTGTAGGTCATACAGATTTTGGCGGTCGTATTGTAGAATTTAAATTTGATGGTATCTTTGAAGAAATCTTGGATAGATTGGGTGAAACACCACTTCCACCATATATTCATGAAAAATTAGAAGATAAAAATCGCTATCAAACTGTATATGCAAGAGAAGAAGGCTCAGCAGCAGCACCAACAGCAGGTCTTCATTTTACAAAAGAATTATTAGCGGAAATAAAAGAAATGGGTGTAAATTTAGCTTTTGTAACACTTCATGTAGGTATTGGCACTTTCCGCCCTGTAAATGTAGATAATATTGAAGACCATGTAATGCATAAAGAATTCTACCATATTGAAAAAGAAGCAGCAGATATTATCAATCAAACTAAAGCTAATGGTGGTAGAGTAATCGCTGTAGGTACAACATCTATCCGCACTTTAGAATCAGCTGCGAAAGAAGATGGCACTATCTCTCCAATAGCAGAAGAAACAGGCATTTTTATTTATCCTGGCTATAAATTTAAAATCGTAGATTCTATTATCACTAATTTCCATTTACCAAAATCAACTTTAATCATGTTAATCAGTGCTTTTGCTGGCAGAGAATATGTACTTTCCGCCTATGAACAAGCAGTAAAAGAAAAATACCGTTTCTTTAGTTTTGGCGATGCTATGTTTATAGAATAAGATAGTTATTTTTAGAAAAATTTTCTTTTTGGTTCATTTTCTTTTATTTAAAAGGAAAACGAATAAATATATTTATCTTGGAGGCATAATGAAACCTGCAATTACTTATGAACTTATAAAGCAGTGTCCACATACTGGAGCACGTGCTGGTCGTATTCACACACCACATGGTAGTTTTGATACACCTATTTTTATGCCTGTTGGTACTCAGGCTAGTGTTAAGACTTTAGCACCGGAAGAATTAAAAGAAATGGGTGCTGGAATTATTTTAAGTAACAATTATCATTTATTTTTGCGTCCTGGCTCTAAGCTTGTGAAAGAAGCTGGCGGTTTGCATAAATTTATGAATTGGGATAGAGCTATTTTGACAGATAGTGGCGGATTTCAGGTATTTAGTTTAGGCGATTTGCGTAAAATATCTGAAGAAGGTGTAACTTTCCGTTCTCATATCGATGGTTCTAAAAAGTTCTTATCTCCAGAGATTGCTACACAATCACAAATGGATTTAGGTGCAGATATAATCATGGCATTTGATGAATGTGTGCCATATCCTGCTGATTTCAAATACACTCGTGAGTCTATGGAGCTTACACTTCGTTGGGCACAGCGTTGTAAAGATACGATGACAAATCAAAATCAAGGTTTATTCGGTATCGTGCAAGGTGGTATGTATAAAGATTTACGTATCGAATGTGCTAATCGTTTAGTGGATATGGATTTCCCTGGATATGCTGTTGGTGGTTTAAGTGTTGGTGAACCAAAAGAATTGATGTATGAAATGCTCGATATCACTTTAGAACATTTACCACAAAATAAAGCACGTTATTTGATGGGTGTAGGTACACCGGATTGTTTAGTTGAAGGTGTAATGAGAGGTATAGATATGTTTGACTGTGTATACCCTACTCGTGTAGCTAGAAATGGAACAGCTATGACATGGAATGGTCGTTTAGTAATAAAAAATGCACAGTATGAGCATGATTTCCACCCAATTGACGAACATTGCAATTGCTATACTTGCAGAAATTATTCTAGAGCATATATTCGTCATTTAGTTCGTGTAAATGAAATCTTTGGTTTACGTTTATTAACAATCCATAATCTTCATTTCTTAATTGACTTTATGAGACAGATGCGTCAATCTATCATGGAAGATAGATTCCCAGAATTTTATCGTAAATTTACAGCTAATTTCTCATTCAATGCAAAATCTGTGTAAATTTTGAGGAATATTTGTAAATAAATAGAGGTATTATGCTATACTATAGCTAATATAAAATAAATTAATATAATTTTTTATGATGAGGAGAATTTTTTTATGAGTGATTCAATGATGGCAAGTCTTTATTCCTATGGACCAATAGTATTAATGGTAATAATTTTCTATTTCTTACTTTATCGTCCACAGAAAAAACAACAAAAACAACGTAATACAATGATGGACAATTTAAAAGTAGGTCATCGTATTTTAACTATAGGTGGTATCCATGGGGAAATTACTTATATTGATTTAGAAAAATCTGATTTCATTAGAATTAGAATTGCTGATAATGTAGAAATTAAAATCAGCAGTGCTGCTGTAGCTAGAGATTTAACTCAGGAAAAAACAAATGCTAACCCAGCTAACAAATAATAAAAAGGTTCAACGTAAAGAACTTTTAGCAAAAAGAAGAGCGTTAACATTAATCCAGAAAAATGAGTATTCAGCAGTAATTACAAAGAAAATTGTAGAACTTGAGGAATATAAAAATTCTCAGATATGTTTTTTATATGCTTCAATGCCTGATGAATTTCAGACAAAAGAATTAATAGTAAATGCTCTCAAGGCAGGCAAACAAATTTGCCTGCCTTATATTACTGATAAAAATATGAAAATAATGCAAGCAACTTTAATAAAATCTTTAGATGAATTAGTTGTAGGTGCATATAATATTTTGACAGTAAAAGAAGAAAATCTAAGAATTATAAAGCCACAAGATATAGATTTTATTTTAGTGCCTGCTGTAGGACTAGATAAAAAAGGTTATCGACTCGGTATGGGTGGTGGCTATTATGATAGATATTTAGTAAAAGCTATCAACGCTAAAAAAATAGCAGCAGTATATGATTGTCAATTAGTTGATGAAGTAATCAAAGATAATTACGATATCAAAGTAGATATGATTTTGACAGAAAATACTACTATAAAATACAGATAATTATAAGGATATTGGGGGAAGATATTTTGAAACAAAATCCTTTATTGAAATTATTAGCGGTAATTATTGTTATCGTTGGTGTTTTTGCTGCATTTATAGCACCACTAGCTGGCTCAATAAGACAAGGTTTAGACCTTCAAGGTGGTACTCATGTCGTTTTAGAAGGTGTAGATACAGAGCAAGCACAAGTTAATGATGATGCTATGAACCGTGTAGTAAAAATCATGGAAAAACGTGTAAATGAACTTGGTTTGACAGAGCCAATCATTCAGCGTGAAGGCGAACGCCGTATTATCATTGAGCTTCCTGGTGTTAAAGATCCAGATAAAGCTATTGCTGTACTTGGTAAAACAGCTATGCTTGAATTCAAAGATGAAGAAGGCAATACTGTTTTAAGCGGTACAGATTTAAAAGATGCTAGAGAACAAACTACACAAAATAATCAAAATGAAGTAGCTATTGAATTCACTGATGAAGGTGCTCAAAAATTTGCTGATTTAACTTCTGCAAATGTAGGCAGAACAATTGCTATTTTACTTGATGGTGAAGTTTTAACAGCTCCACGTGTTAATGAACCAATTACTGGCGGTAAAGCAGTAATCACAGGTTCTAGAAATCTTGAAGAAGCACATAATTTAGCAGTGCTTTTACGTTCTGGTGCACTTCCTGTAAAAGTTGATATTATAGAAACTCGTACAGTAGGTCCGACACTTGGTCAAGATAGTAAAGATAAAAGCGTATTTGCATTCACTGTTGGTGTAGGTGCGATTTTTGTATTTATGTTACTTTTCTATCGTGTTTCTGGCTTGATTGCAAATTTAAGCTTGATGGCTTATGTAATAATTTTATTATTCGTGCTTAAATTATTAGATGCTACGCTTACGCTTCCAGGGGTGGCGGGTATTATCTTGTCTATCGGTATGGCGGTTGATGCCAATGTACTTATCTTTGAACATTTCAAAGAAGAAGTAAAAGCTGGCAAGACACTTCGCATGGCGATGGATTCAGGTTTTAAACGTGCCTTTACTACAATTTTTGACTCAAACTTAACTACAATTATTGCAGCAGCAGTATTATTTTTCTTTGGTACAGGTCCAATTCGTGGTTTTGCCATTACCTTAGGTCTTGGTGTTGTCATCAGTATGTTTACAGCTATCACATTAACACAGTTTATGCTTAAACATTTGATTGCAGCTAGATTATTCACTGACCCACGTATTTATGGTGTATCTTTAGGTCATAAAGCAAAGGACGGTGACATGAAATAATGGCTAGATTTGATATTATTGGTAAACGCAAGATATGGTATGCAATATCTTCATTATTGATTATTGCCAGCTTGTTTTTCATGGTAACTCGTGGCTTTAATATGGGTATTGACTTTACTGGTGGTACTATCATGGATTTACGCTTTGAAAAGGTTGTAAATATAAATGATGTACGTGCTGTTTTAAATGAATATAATTTGAGCAATAGTACAATTCAGCTTTCTGGAGAATCTAGTTCATCTACAGAATCTGAAAATGTAATGATAAGAACTGTAGATTTAGAAGAACAAGAACGCAAAGAAGTAATGGCTGGTTTAACTGATAAACTAGGTGCATATCAAGTGCTTCGTGAAGAAAAAGTTGGTGCTACAATGGGTACTGAACTTATCATGAATGCTATATATGCTACAATTATTTCATGGTTATTGATTATTGCTTATGTATCTTATCGTTTTGAATTTAAATTCGGTATTTCAGCAGTATTAGGCTTAGCACATAATGTAATTATTGTACTTGGTGCTTTTGCACTTACTCAGCGTCAAATAGACTCTTCATTTGTAGCAGCATTGCTTACAATTATCGGTTACTCTATAAATGATACTATCGTTATTTTTGACCGTATCCGTGAAAATCTAAAATTGCATTTTAGAAAAAATGGCGATATTGTAGAACTTGTAAATACAAGTATTTATCAGACTATGACTCGTTCTATTTATACAGTATCTACAGTATTATTCGCTACATTTGCGCTTTATTTCTTTGGCGGAGATACAACAAAAGATTTTGCCTTTGCTTTATTGATAGGTTTCTTCTGCGGTGCATATACATCTATATTCATTGCCAGCCCACTTTGGGTTACATTTAGAAGATATTCTGATAAAAAACGTTTAGCAAAACGCATGGCAGATACAGGTAAATAATAAAAAAAAAAGCTAAGATTAATGATAAAAACCATTAATCTTAGCTTTTTTTAATTGAGTTTGCGAAAATCAAGAGGTGTTATTCCTGTAAATTTTTTAAACATAGCAATAAAATGGCTAGTATCTAAAAAACCTACTAATTGAGAAATCTGTTGAATTTCCATGCGTTGATGAGTTAGTAATAATTCTTTTGCTTTGTTGATACGATAATTTGTCAGATATTTATAGACAGAGCAACCTAAGAATTTAGAGAATAAGCGCGATAAATATTGTGGTGTAACATAAACTTGTTGGCTTAATTTTTGCACTGTGATTTCACTAGCATAGGAAGTTTCGATTTCTTTAATTACAGGTAATACATATTTTTGATATAAAGGTTCATTCAATAAATTAAAAGCTGAATTATCTATAAAATTCATTAATAGATGATAACTAGCTAAAGAAAAATATTTTGCATCAGTAGAAGGATTCTCATATTGAGATATCATATCAAATAATTCTTTTGCAATAATAATACCTTGTTCTTTAGGAATAAAAATGATTTGTTTATTACCTAATGCTTGAGAAAGACTACTTTCCATAGTTCCTGTAAAGGTAATAAACATGGTAAACCATTCATCTGTTTTTTTAGCATAGGAATGAGGTATAAATGGAGCAATTAAAATACCTTCATTTTCATTTAATAAATACGATTTACCTTGAATTTCTATTTTACCAACACCTTTTTCTGTTTGGAGATAATGGTATAATGGATAACCATTTGGTCGATAGATTGGTACTTGATCCCAATGATTGCCAATTGTATCAAATGTAATTGGCTCATGAAGTAATGTTTTACGAATTTTTATAGGCATAAAATCACCTTGTTTCAAAATATTATATTATTTAGTTTAACATATTACACATTTTTCTGTCTATTCATAATATAATTATTTTTGTCGCGTGGCAATGTTAAATTATCATTAATCATTGGAATAAATATTGATAGTTTATTAATAGTTTTTAGAAAAATCGTTTAATTGGATTATTTTATCAATTAGGGGGATTAAAATGCAAATTAGTATAAAAAATAGAAATTATTTTGCTTTAAGTGCAGTTAGCTTTTTACATTTATTTGCATGGTCAGCAGCTATGTCATTTTTTGCTATTTGGCTTGGTCAGCATTTAGGTATAGGAGCAACTAAGACAGGATTATTATATTCAGCTAATGCTCTAGCAGCATTATGTATGCAACCAGTTTTAGGATTTATTTCTGATAAAATTGGATTGAAAAAAACATTGTTATTTACTATTTTGATAATTTTATTATTAATTGGACCATTTTTTATTTATATTTATGGACCATTACTTGTTTCTAATTTTTATTTAGGCGCTATTTTAGGAGGTATTTATCTAGGTTTTATTTTTAATGCAGGATATGGTGTTATTGATTCATATATAAATAAAGTTTCTATTAAATATGGTTTTGAATATGGCCGTGCTAGAATGTGGGGATCTTTTGGATGGGCAGCGGCTACATATACAACTGGCATTGCTATGAACATTAATCCTAATTTAGCATTTGTATCAGCATCTTTAGCTGCCTTAATTGCAATTATTTGTTTATCAATGGCTAAAGTAGAAATATCTGATGTAGAAATGCAAAAAGCAAATTCTGTTTCACTAAAGGATATTAAACATTTATTACAAAATAAAGACTTTTTATTTTTATTATTTTTTATGATAGGTGTTGGTTGTGTATATGATGTATATGATCAACAGTTTGGAGTATATTTTGTATCACAATTTGAATCACAAGCTGAGGGAAATCGTTGGTTTGGAGATTTAGGAGCAATTCAGACTTTTTTTGAAGCTATTTTCTTATTCGTAACACCTGTAATAGCTAATAAATTAGGAGCAAAAAGAACATTAATTCTTGCAGGTACTATTATGTCTATACGTATAATTGGATCTTCTTTGGAATGGGGTCCACTTTGGATTGCGGCAGTAAAATGTATTCATTCGTTTGAAAAACCATTATTTTTAGTTGGACAATTTAAATATATTTCTAAAAATTTTGATTTAAGATTATCAGCTTCTATTTATCTTGGTTGTTTATGTACAAGTTCTATTTGTGCAAGTATATTTTCTCCACTTTTTGGCAGTATGTATGAAAGTATAGGGTTTTCACAATCATATTTGTATATTGGTATTGTAGCAGGAATTTGTACGTTAATTTCACAGAAATTATTAATTAGTGATAATAAGCGTGTTATTGATTATAAAGAAATAATTCTTGCAGAAGAAAAAATGCAAGAACAGCGAAATAAAAAATAGATAAATAGTGAAATTGAAAGAGGTTTTATTTTGAAAAATTATCAGATTAATTTAAAAAAAGAGTTAAATAGTATTTATCCAACTTTGGAGCATTTACAAGGTGTTAATCCTAATGGAGAACATATTAGTTTTACTAATCATTATATGATGAAAGATGAAAAACCATTTTTTGGTATTTGTGGTGAGTTTCACTATAGTAGATATGATTTTCATAAATGGGAAGATGAAATAATTAAAATGAAAATGGCAGGGATAAATATTATTCCTACTTATATCATTTGGAATCATCATGAAGAAATAAAAGGACAATTTAGATGGGATGGCTCATTTAATATTCGTTACTTTGTAGAACTTTGTAAAAAACATCAAGTAGAAGTTATTTTGCGTATAGGTCCATTTGTACATGGTGAGGCTAGAAATGGAGGACTTCCAGATTGGTTATATGGTGAGCCTTGTAATGTGCGTTCTAATGATGAAAGATATTTATTTTATGTAAAAAGATATTATCAAGAAATTGGCAATCAAGTACGTGGATTATTTTATAAAGATGGTGGTCCTATTATTGGTGTTCAGTTGGATAATGAATATTGTCATGCTGGTGCACCTTGGGAGATGACTACAGGTACTAGCAATGAATGGATTAATAATGGTAGCTATGACACAAGTGTAGAAGAACATCATCATCATATAGAAATTTTAAAAGAATTTGCTATTGAAGCAGGAATGATAGCACCTATTTATACAGGAACTGGTTGGGGTGGAGCACAAGCATCACCAGATACTGTACTTCCATTGTGGGGTGGTTATGCTTTTTGGCCATGGATTTTTTACGATGAAAGTATAAAAGAACATCCAGTAACTCCAGAATTTATTTATCGTAATTATCGTAAGCCTACTTATAATTTTGAACCGACTTATGATCCGACTACAGTGCCTTTTGCTTGCTGTGAAATGGGTGGAGGGATGACTGTATTTTATAAATATCGTTTTCAATTACCATATCATAGTGTAGAAGCTATGGCTAATATAAAAGTTGCAGGGGGTTGTAACTTCGTTGGTTATTACGTATTTCATGGCGGATCTAATCCTTTGGGATTAAAAACACCATACTTAAATGAAAATGCTACCCCAAAAATTTCTTATGATTATCAAGCTGCAATTGGAGAATTTGGTCAAGTTCGTGAATCTTATGCTAGACTAAAGAGATTGCACTATTTCTTTAATAGTTTTCAAAAGGAATTTTGTCCTACTCAGACTATTTTACCAGAAGGGGCAGAAGACATTTTACCTACTGATGTGGAACAGTTACGTTATGCCGTACGTATAGATAAAAATAAAGGCTTTATATTCATTAATAACTATCAAGATCATTTAGTTTCTCCAGATAAAAATGATTTTAATTTAATTTTATCTTTATCTGATGAAACATTAACTATTCCAGAAAAGAATAATCTTAGTTTAGCTTCAGAAGAAAGTTGTATATTGCCATTTAATTTGACTTTAGCAGGATTGACTTTAAAATATGCTACTACACAATTAATTACAAAATTTGCTAAAGATGATGTGGAAAATTATTTCTTCTTTATGCCACAGGGTATGAAACCAGAATATTGTTTTGTTAATGATAGTATCAGCAACATAGAAATTTCTCAAGGAACAATTATTAAAGAAAATAATAAATTATTTATTGAACCGATTAGTACAGATTTATCTAAATTAGTAATTACTACAGTATCTGGTAAGATAATTAATATATATACTTTAACTAATTATCAAAGTTTAAATTTCTGGAAATTTGAAGTAGCAGGAGATACTAAGGTACTTTTATCTGAAAATCCAATTCTTGTAGATAATGATAATATTCGTGTAGAAGCAAATACAAATGCTATTATTATACAAACTATTGATGGATTAACAGACGATTTAATGAGAAATATTTGTAAAATAGATGAAACTGATTTATTAAAAACATATAAATTTACTAAATCAGCTAAATCTATACCATTTACTACAGAAAAAATTGGCAAAGGTAAGGTTTTATTGCATATAGATTATGCAAATATGCGAGATCTAAAAGAGGCTATTTTAAAAATAGATTATCAAGGTGATATTGGATATGCTTTTGTAAATAATGAATTAGTAGCAGATAATTTTAATAATGGTGCAAGTTGGGAAATTGGTTTGGATAATATCTATAGAAAAATTCCAAATGGCGATATTTATATTAGTATTTCTCCATTAAAAGAAAATCAAGTAATAAAAAGTGATTCACCAATGGCTGCTCGTAGTGAAGAAACTAGTAATGAAATTGTATCGATAGATAAAATTAGCATAGAAGCTATTTATGAATTTATTTTATAACTTTGAGCATAAAAATATATTTGGTTTAGAGAGGTTTTAACTTATGAGTTATATATTAAATAAAAAATTATTATGTTCATTAGCTATAGCTGGAACAATGATTAATTCTACAGCTTTTGCTAGTGAAAACCCTTTTACTACAGTACCTAAAGATTATTGGGCATATACAGCAGTGGAACATTTAGTAGAAACAGGTCTAGTAGATGGTTATAATTTGACAGATTTTCATGATAAAAAAGTGGTGGCTCGTTATGATTTAGCACAATTTGTAGCTAGAGCAATGGCAAATGAAAATAGAGCAACAGCAGAAGATAAAGTAATACTCAATAAATTACAACAAGAGTATAGTAATGAATTAAAGATTATGATGGTAATGCCAGCAGAACCAGCGCCAGTAAAAGAAGAGCCACAAGCTACAAATAATTTCTTCGACAATGGAAAAATTAAGTGGTTTGGTGATGCACGTATTCGTTATCAAACAAATTATAAAGCTGATACTCCAAAGGGTTATACAGCTAATGTAGCTGATAAAGATAGAAAAGATAAAAGAAGTAATCGTATTCAAGAACGTTTACGTTTAGGTTTTTATGCAGAACCAGATGAGAATTTATCTGTTTTAGGTAGAGTAAAATTAGAAAATACGACTAATGATGATAATGGATATACTAATAATGGTGATAGTGGAGCACATGGTAGTGCAAATTTAGATTTATTAGCATTGACTTGGAAACAGATGGATACATCTGTAACCTTAGGTCGTCAGAATTTAAATATTGGGCAAGGTCTTATTTGGTGGGATAATCCAGTTGATGGTATTATGGTAACTCAAGATTTGGGAAATAATTCGCTTATTTCTGCAGGATGGGGAAATTTAACTGCGGAAAATTGGAAAGATTATTCTATGAATGCTTTTATTGCTAATGCACAGATTGGAGTAGATGATAATACTAAATTTACTTTAGGTTATTTAAAAACAAATAGCAATGAAAATACATTGTGGAATAATCATAAAAATCAATGGAATTGGATTGAATCAAGTGAAAATCCATATATGTTAGAGCAAATTGCTTATGGTATCAACACACAACTCAGTGACAAATGGAATTTAACAGCAGAAGCTGTAACTAATAGAGCATCAGGTCTTCCAGATGGAGCACAAAAAAATGGTTGGTGGACTAGACTTACTTATGGTAATTTGAAATGGGATACCAAAGATACTTGGAAAGTTTATGCTGATTATATGAGTTTAGGAAATTATAGTGTAGATTCTACTGGTTGGGCACACATTTTAAACACTCCAGGTGGTGATGGTCTTGGTGGTAATGGTGAAAAAGGTTATGGATTAGGTATTAGTTATATGCTTGCGGATAATACTAATTTGGAATTTAACTGGTATAAATTGCGTCCATATGATAGTAATTACTCAGGGTTCTCTGATTATTATGATATGTATAATTTAGCACTTAATTATAGTTTCTAATAAAAGGTGTGTAGTTTATGAAAAATAATAAATTAAAAAAAGTAATTTTGTCAGCAATAACAGCTACAATGATTTCTTGTTCTTTACCGTTTACAGCACTAGCAGCAGTACAAGTAAATCCTATAGAAAATTTATCTACGGATTTTATCAAGGGTGCGGATGTTTCTATTATGCCAGAATTAGAACGAAATGGTACTAAATTTTATGATAATGGCATAGAACAAGATGGACTCACTATTTTAAAAAATCATGGTGTAAATTGGATTCGTGTTCGTATTTGGAATAATCCATATGTCGTAGGACCAGAAGGTGTCGGCGGTGGTAATACAGATGAAGCTAAGGCTATTGAAATGGCAAAACGGGCTAAAGCTTTAGGTATGAAAGTTCTTGTAGATTTTCATTACAGTGATTTTTGGGTGGACCCAGGTCAACAGAAAAAACCGGATGCTTGGAAAAATGATAGTGGTGATAAATTAGTAGATGATGTTTATGCTTATACTGCTAAAGTAATGCAAGATTTTAATGCTCAAGGTGTAACACCAGATATGGTACAAGTGGGCAATGAGCTAAATAATGGGATGTTATGGCCAGAAGCACAACTTACAGAGGATAATCCTAATGGATATAAATTTTTAGCAAAATTATTAAATGCAGGTTTACAAGCTGTACATGATAATGATAAAGATAATAAAGTTAAGACAATGATACATTTAGCTGGTGTAGATGTAAATTTATATCATACTTTTTTTGATAATTTAATTGTAAAAAATAAAGTGAATGACTTTGATATAATTGGTATGTCATTTTATCCATTTTGGCATGGTACAATGGACGATTTAAAAAATACAATGAATGATGTTAGTGCCAAATATAATAAAGATGTAATAGCTGTAGAAACTGCTTTTGGTTATACTTTAGAAGATGCCGATTTTGAGAAAAATAATTTTGGAACAAATGAAGAAAAAGTCGGTGGTTATAAAGCTACAGTGCAAGGACAAGCAACAGGATTGCGTGACGTTATGGCAACTGTTGCTAGTGTAAATGATAATCGTGGGTTGGGGATATTTTATTGGGCTCCAGATTGGGTTATCAATGAAAAAGTAGGTTGGAAGTCTAATGGTGGTGGTAATGGTTGGGATAATTTAACATTATTTGATACAAAGGGAAATGCACTTGAATCTATGGATACATTTAATTTAGTATCAGACCCAAATAATCAGTATATAGAGCCACAAGTTACAGCGATAAATACAGTTGATGTAAAAGATGTTAGTTTATATAGTAATGTAGATTTACCACAGACAGTAGGTGTGGTTTATTCTAATGATGCAGTAAAAAATATGTCTGTTAAATGGGATGTTGCCAAACCAATTTTTGCAAAACCTGGTAATTATACGATATCAGGAACTGTGGAAGGATTAGCACAAAAGGCTATAGCTAATATTGAAGTAAAAAATAAAATGAATTTAGTCTTAAATGGTAATTTTGAAAATGAAACATTAAATGGCTGGGATATTGTAGGTGATAGTTCAGCAATAAATTTAGCTTGGAATCAAGGAGATGTACGTGATAAATGTGCTATGCACTATTGGAATAATAAACCATTTAATGTGATTATTAAACAAAAATTAAAAGGTCTTTCTGATGGAAAATATACTTTATCTTGTTGGACACAAGGAAATGGTTTAGCTTCCAAATATCAATTATTTGTAAAACAAAATGGTGTAGAAATGACTACTGATATCAAAGATGATGGCTGGAATAGATGGCATCAGACTTCAATTAAAAATATTGAGGTTAAAAATGGTGAAGTAGAAATTGGCTTCATTTTAAATGGTAGACCTGACACATGGGGTTCTATAGATGATATAGAATTTTATGTTCAAAAATAAAATCCTAATAAAATTATTTTTGGAGAAGTTAGATAACTTCTCCTTTTTTTTGTTTCTAAATCTTATAATTTATAGTTCAACATCTTATATTTTTTTTGATAATATTAGTATATAATTAAATATATAATAAGAAAAAATTTTTTGATAATTTAATTATTTTTAGTTTAAATTTCAATGTAAACGTTTACGATAAAAATATTTTTCGAAAATAAAAATGAGGTGTTATTTATTTATGGAAGAAAAGATTTTTGATATAAGCAAATTGGCAGACTCAACATATTTTGCAGATAATCGTCTACCTGCACATAGCGACCATCATTATTATGCTAATGAAGAAGAAATGCTCAATGAAGAAATGTCCATGCGTCAATCTTTAAATGGATTATGGTATTTCTCTTATGCAAAAAATTTAGCATCTCGTATTGAAGGTTTTGAAAAAGCAGATTATAACTGCAAAATTTGGGATACAATTCGTGTTCCAGCACATATTCAAATGGAAGGTTACGGCAAACCTCAATATACAAATGTAGCTTATCCTTGGGACGGTCATGAAGAATTAAACGAAGGTGAAATTCCTACAGAAAATAATCCAATCGCATCTTATGTAAAATATTTTACAGTGCCACAAGGCTGGAATGAAGTATTTGTATCTTTCCAGGGTGTAGATAGTGCAATGGCTTTATGGCTCAATGGCAAATTTGTAGGCTATAGTGAAGATAGCTGTACACCATCAGAATTTGATTTAACACCTTATCTCGTTAAAGGCGAAAATAAATTAGCAGTACAGGTTTATCGTTTCAGCTCTGCTAGCTGGCTTGAAGACCAAGATTTCTGGCGCTTTAGCGGTATTTATCGCGATGTATATCTTTATACAAAACCACAAGTTCATGTTGATGATTTATTTATTCATGCAACTCCTTGCAATGATTATAAAGATGGTAAATTATCTATTGATTTTAAATGGAACAATGAAACTGCTAAAAAATTAGCAGTTAAATTAGTAGATAATGAAGAAAATGTAGTAATTGATACAGTTCAAGAAATTACAGGTGCTACAAGCGTATTTACAGCAGACGTTGAAAACGTAAAACTTTGGAGTGCAGAATATCCAAATCTTTATAAAGCTACTTTCACTGTAAAAGATGAAAATGATAATGTAGTAGAAATCATTCCACAAAACATTGGTTTTAGAGAATTTAAAATGGACGGCAATATCATGAAAATCAATGGTAAACGCATTGTATTTAAAGGTGTTAACCGTCATGAATTCGATTGCTACTATGGACGTGCTATTCCTGAAAGCAAAATCGCTCATGATTTAGATATTATGAAATTAAATAATATCAATGCTATCAGAACATCTCACTATCCAAATAACAGTAAATTATATGAACTTTGCGATATTTATGGTTTCTATGTAATCGATGAAACAAATTTAGAATCTCATGGTACATGGCAAATTCGTGGAACTGTTCGTTGTGACCAAAATACAGTACCAAATGATATTCCACATTGGCATGATGCTGTATTAGATAGAGCAAAATCCATGCTTGAACGTGATAAAAACCATGCAAGTATCATTATTTGGTCTTGTGGTAATGAATCTTATGGTGGAAAAAATATCTTTGATATGTCTGAATACTTCCGTAAAGCTGACCCATCTCGCTTAGTTCATTATGAAAGCATTTGCTGGGACCGCGTTAATGAAGCAAGCGGAAAAATGGTATTGGCTATGCCTGATGAACGTCGTTATGATGGCACAAGCGACATGGAAAGTCAGATGTACACAAAAGTAGCACAGATAAAAGAATTCTTATCTAAATATAGAGAAAAACCATTTATTTGCTGTGAATATACTCATTCCATGGGTAACAGTAATGGTGGTATGCATAAATACACTGATTTAACTGATGAAGAACCATTATATCAAGGCGGATTTATTTGGGACTTTGCAGACCAAGCTATCTGGACTAGAGATTTATATGGCAATGATGTAATGAATTATGGTGGCGATTTTGGTGATAGACCATGCGATTATAACTTCTCTGGTAATGGTATCGTATTTGCAGATCATGCACCAACTTCTAAATTACAAGAAGTTAAATTCAATTATCAAAACTTCACACTCGTTCCAAGTGAAACTGGTGTAAAAATCATCAATAAATCTTTATTTACAAATACAAGTGATTATGATTTAATTATTGCTTTAGCTAAAAATGGTAAAAATGTTTGGCAGAAAAAATTAACTGCTGATATCAATGCAGGTCAAACAGGTGAAGTGGCTTATACATTACCTACATTTGGCGCAGGTGAATATGTAGTTACAGCTTCTTTAGTATTGAAACAAGCAACTATTTGGGCAAATTGTGGTCATGAAGTAGCTTTCGGTCAATATGTATTTACAAAAGAAGGCAAAGCAGATAAAAAAGCAGTAGCTCCAATTAAAGTCGTTAAATCCGATTTCAATATTGGCGTAAAAGGTGAAGGCTTCAGCGTTATGTTCTCTGCTGATAGAAAAATGCTTACTTCTTATAAATATAATGGCGTAGAACTCATTGAAGAATTCCCTAGAATGAATTTCTGGAGAGCACCTATCGACAATGATAATGGTTGCGGTATGCCATTTGATACAGCTCAATGGAAATTAGCAAGTATGTACACTAAATGCGTAGATATGCAAGTATCTGAAAATGGTACTGAATCTGCAACTGTAAAATATACTTATGAACTCGCAACAAGACCAGTAGCTCATGTAGTAGTAACTTATACTGTTACAGGTGATGGCGTTGTTAAAGTTGATATGGATTACAAAAAAGTAGAAGGTCTTCCTGCTATTCCTGATTTTGGTATGCTCTTTACACTTCCAGTTGACTATGACCAAATCAAATACTATGGTTTAGGTCCATGTGATAATTATATCGACCGTAAAGAAGGTGGCAAATTAGGCATCTTCACTACTACAACACAAGATGAAATTCAGCCATATTTAGTACCACAAGAATGTGGAAACCATTGTGATGTTCGTTGGTTTGAAGTAACAGATAGACGTGGTAGAGGTGTTAGAATTTCTTCTGCAACTCCATTTGAAGCTTCTGCTCTTCCATATAATCCACATGAAATTGAAAATGCTAGACATCATTATGATTTAGCTAGACCACATCATACAGTTCTCAGAGCTTCTGCTGGTATGTACGGTGTTGGCGGTGATGATTCTTGGGGTGCACCTACTCTTGATGAATATATCACAAAAAATGAAGATAAACACTTCTCCTTTGAATTTAAAGGTATTTAATAAAATCTAAATAAAAAAAGACGATATCTTGATGAAAAATCATCTTTGATATGCACCCAAAATATTGGACATATTAATTAGGCTACTAATTGAGACTTAGTTCTGTATTCTACGGGACTAAGTCCTTTTAGTTTTATCTTTATCCGTTTTGTATTATAATATTTTATATAAGATTTTAACTCTTTTATAAAATCTTCAACGGATTTAAATTTTTTTAAATAGAATAATTCGCTTTTTAGCAAACCAAAGAAATTTTCTATTACGGCATTATCTAAGCAGTTTCCTTTTCGGCTCATGCTTTGGATAATGCCTTTTTCTTTTAATAACCTCTGATACTTCTTATTTTGATATTGCCATCCTTGGTCTGAATGTAGAATTATCCCTTTCGTTTCTTTTATCTTTTTTGTTGCATCTTCTACCATATCTAATACTTGCTTTAGTATTGGTCTTTTCGATATTTTATAACTTATT
>OCHF01000148.1_pt1 | contig 57847 bp, 64 predicted proteins | sample 1538851 | NCBI WGS metagenome assembly OCHF01 (sample SAMN04571730, study PRJEB22368) | human gut metagenome | biome: human gut; material: stool | host: Homo sapiens | place: Luxembourg | collected 2012-12-07
TGCCCCCAGCAGGGAGTGGGAATGAAAGTTAAGAACAAGCCTTGACACAGTTTAAATTACACCCCCCAATAAGACATCATTATTTCTTTAGAACGTGGTCTAAATTCTACCGGATAATCATCGTCTAGTGGGCTTATCATAAAGTTTGTATTTGTTTCGGCATCATATAGCTGATATCTGTGATTGTGAACATCATCATCAGGTAATCGTTCAAAACGACAAACTCTGCCACTCAATTCATACTCTATATGTCGGTATATATAAGAACGAGTTGGAGAACTAATAATCTCTTTGATAAACCTTAAAAGATTTGTTTTTCCAACACCGTTATCACCAACAAAAACTATGTTTTGATAAGGAAGCCCTGTTCGTGAATTTAAGAAATCTAATTCTAAATCTCCAAACTGAACTTCATTTAAAAACTTTACCTTGCGTATCTTGAGTCCCATATTAGTTTATAGTATATCACCCATACAGCGTCACCACTATTTTATTACAAGTAGTTACACTTATCTTTTTTTTAAAAAAGTTATTCTTGTATCGTTTATAGGGTGAAGGATTGCTAAGCGCACTCCTTCACCTCATCTGTTTTTTCAACATAGTAACATGGAAGCATAGACTAATACTTAATGTGTTAAAACCTTACGCTGTAAAGGTGATATACACAATTATTACGAATAGAAAATATCAAGTGAAACCTCATTACCTGTCAACTTTGTTAATTGTCGACAAGCGATATATGTACCTACAGGCTTTAAGCGCAAGGAGGTAATATCATCTCGCTTTAAAAAATCAAGAGCTTCTCTCCAATGTGGATTTCTGTTAATAAAATATTGCTCCACTTCTTCTTTGGTATAGGGCTGTGTTTCATTGATATAATCATGAAAAGCCTCTATAACATCTGTATAACCATGCTTTGACAGTGCTGTACACACATTTGAAAGAGTTGTATAGTTTATCTTAATACCAGGATATTCATGTAAGCCAAAGGCAGCTATGATAAGTAGACCTTTGTTAACGTCTGCTCCAGGAATCAATTGAAAGCCATTGTCCATGTGAGTCAATTTGAATTTTAACAACAATTTATCCACAAAACCTTTAGATGGGCTGTGCCTAAACAACAAATCACAAGTTTTAAGTTGATTTTCAATAAAAGATGTAGAATTATGAAAACCTCCCATACTATAAGAGCAATTTGCCTGATTAAGAAAATCAACATCAAGCCTAGTTGTTGCAGATATTTTTTCGATTATCGGATTGACACTATCAATCCATTTTTCATAATCAGAAACAGTACCTTGCTTCATCAAATCTGCAAATGCCATGAATGTCAATAGCCGAAGACATTCGATAGAAAGTGAAGGAAGTATCTCTATTGCTTCATCTATCAAATGCTGTTTTGTTGTTTTCTCCTCAACAGACACTCTCTCTATTAACAAATCAACAAGATTATCTTTATCCTCAATTTCACCACTTTGGACATAACCTAATGCGGCTTTTCTTGCAGCTACTTGAACAGATGGTTGATTAAACCTTTTAAATGTATCCTCACCCTTGCCCTTTAGTTCATCTACAAGTTTTTGCTTAAAATCATTCAAACGTTGCTGAGCTGTAAATTCTGCCTGCTGCTGATAAATGGTCATTTTGTCTGCCACGACACAACTTACAATATCAAGAACATCTTTTACACTAACACCTTTATTTATAATGTTACCATTAGCTTGATTTATTGTAGAGTTGCTAATATCACTAATATTTTGTTCGTTCTTGTCTAACATCTTGTGAATTGATTGTTATATTACCATTAGCTTGATTTATTGTAGAGTTGCTAATATCACTAATATTTTGTTCGTTCTTGTCTAACATCTTGTGAATTGATTGTTATATTACCATTAGCTTGATTTATTGTAGTCCCCTGAACATTTGATATATTCTGTGAATGAGTGCTATCTTTCTTCTTTTTCTTGAAGATGAAACTCAAAACAAATGTGAGAAATGAACAAGATGCTACAACCCATGTGCAAATTGCAACATGATTTTCTAGCCACGAATAAAATGTATCCATATATATATCCTCAATTAAAATTATTTGTTTACTAGCAAGCCATCATATCATGATAACCATTACTTTCAAACCATGTGGTTATGGAAGCATAAAGTTGCGTCTTCCGAAACTGCTCCCCACTATACACAAGTCTAAGCGAAGACTCTATCTTATCATCCGAAACATGAGACTTGGCATAAGAATATGGATGACTCTGTAGCAAAAGACTGAGCATTTCACACAAATCATGTCCTCTAAGCAATTGATAAGTATCTATCTGCCCTGAATGAGAATTTTCAAAATCGGCAAGCATTCTCGATGTTGGTATGAAAGTAGCATCAGGATTCAATCTTGTAATAAACGCCAGACAGCAATCATAGCTCAAAGTAGAATCTACTTTCAACATAGTGGAGAGTTTAAGCGTGCCAAAACTCAATTTAATTCGAGACTGATCATTGTACCATCTGAAATACGATAAAGAACGTATTTTCTCAATAGCCTCTTGCAAAAAATCTTGCACATTCAACTCGATTCGTTCTTTCTTCATGTCTTCATACCGAAGAAACTCTTTCATGATGTTCTCTAAAGCCTCTTCTGATATCATCATAGTTTCCAAGTCATGCTTGTCGGTCATGAATAAGTTCGGATAAGGATAGCTCACATGATTTAATACATCGTAGTCAGCATCCTTTATACCGATAAAGTTACTCTCCAAATGGATCTTATTCAGTCCATCCACTAATTCTACTAGCTTGGCACAGCCATTGGTCGGACATACTATTACTTTTTCCTTTAAGAAAAACTTTTCATAGACCTTGACATCATCTATCCCCTCGACAAGTACAGTGAACTTGCCGATGGTGCGATATCCAGAAATCCACATTTTCACCTCATTAATCTTATCCCTGCCGTCTAAAGAATCTAATACACTATTCGCCATGATTATTCATTTCTAAGTCGAAACAGCTGTCTTCTGCTCCTCGTACAATTTGTGGAGAATGGGTAGCTATCAATATCTGTACATTCTTCTTGCAAGATGCAATCTTCTGTACATCCTTGATAAACTCTTTCAACCATACCACATGCATGGATATCTCTGGTTCATCTATCAACAGTATGTCACCATCGTGCACCTCGAATATCATGCGATATAGGAGAATTATCATATTTTGCTCACCGCTTGACAACAAAGAAGGATTAATACTGATACCTTGTTCATTGAATGCCTTCAAGCCATAAGTAGGAGAGAAACTAATTGACTTGTGTAAGAAATGCTTTTCCCTAAGAATGGAAGCGAATAAATTCAAATCATTCAATAGTCCGATATACTTATCTAGCATATCACGCAAATCCAACAGATAGGCTGAAAGTAAACGAGCATTTTTTTCATTATAAGGTCGAATCTTCTCATATGTAATGCCAAACTGCCCAAGAGCATTAATCTTTGTTTGGACATCAATAGCTATTGCTGAATATTCATCCTTGCTGAGAACTTGAGTATCAGCATCTAACAAGCGATCCATCAAATGGTTTTTACTCTCCTGCACATTTGACAGGAACTCTATGCGTTTCTGCTCAAGCATATCTCCCAAGCTCTCAGCCACGACATCTACAGTGTCTATTTCTTTCATTTCGCTAGATGGAAAAGGATAACTATCATCATCTTCAGAAACAAGGTGAATCTGCTTAACACGCTGTGCAGGAATCATAAAAGCTCTGATTGATGACTGAATCATCTCGAATGAAATCGCATTCTGTCTCTTACATAGATATGCCACGATTTCCTTCATCTTCGATGGCATCAAGTCAGGCCAGTTGCTATCTTCAGGCATATAATCGGCCTTGTAAATAACGGTAAAGGCTTTGTAGAAGTTATGCCGACCAACGGTAACTGAGCTCAGAAGCTTCTTGTCCCGATACCATGCATAGGTCAAAAGTTTCTCTGGATTGATGTTTTCATCTTGAAGTTCTTTATTGCCAAACATTGCCTGTTCGGAATTATTTGAAAGCATTTTCAAAAGCAAACCATCTTCGAAAGATACTTTTATATCCTCAAAATCCAGTTTATAAAAGAACCATAGGTTTGACTCAGCGATATTTTTTACAATATTCAATATTGTAGTCTTTCCCATACCGTTATAACCTGTCAATACCAATAAATTTTGGCTTAGCAGATTGGCTATCTTGTAGGTGTAAACACCATATAAGCCCTTGATGTAAATTTCAGAAATTCTCATGATAGTACGTTATAAAGTGAGTCCAAAACAGACTTCAAGTCTTCGTTGACTACAAAATGACCTACCTTCTTGATATTTGAGTCATCTTTTGCACAGACGGCCGAATCGTAATGAGGGTAATCATCACTCTTGCTACGGTTGTTTTCCCAATGCATCGGACGCAGATTATAGATATTACTATCACCGCCCTTCACCTGAGGATATACATGGTCTATCTCCCAGCCAAACGGACTCTGTTTCCCATATTCATTTTTGACAATCCAAGCACCGCAACAATCCTTTCGGAACAACGCTTCATCATATCCTTTTACAATGATGCCCTTGCTCCAAACCTTGTCGATTATACTTTTGTCGAAATTTCCACTCATACTATTTATTGTAATATTCGAATATTTAATGCAAAGGTATATTTTTTATCGAGAATAAACAAATTTTTTGTGATTTATTTACCTAAATCATAAGATAAACTCCCTTTATGTTGCATTTTCACCTTTCTACCACCCCGATTTCCTCCAAGATTCGCTTTATTATTGAAAGGCTCACACGAATCTCACGGATCTTTTTCGTTGCAAGCAACGGGGATTCTCATTTGGTCTCAATGGAAAAACTACGAAGGAGTCGAAGATTCGAGAGATCCGTGTGGGAAAACTCAACATTCCTCACTCTGCTCTCAAGGATTCTATCACAAACCTTTCGAAGCTCGCCTTATAGCCGCCGTCCATCGGGCAGGGATCGTCGGGATAGGACTTGTGATACTCCTCTTCCATGTTGTCAAGATAGTCCATTATCTGCATCACCTGGTCTTTGGTGCAGTGATGCTTCTTCAGCGAAGAACGAAGCAGGTAGTAGGACTGGGTATGACTGGCATAACCCTCTTAGACATGCTTGACTGAATTCTCATTCATGTGGCCAGCCTCCTTTAAGGTGCGTACCACATTGCTACTGCCGCCGAGAAGGGGTGAACACTTGCCCCAAGCATTCACCTTTTCGGCTCAGGGGTGAACCCTAGTAAAAAGAACTTTGTATATACAGCGCATGCTAGAAATATAAGAGTCTCTATTATAATGGGTTATATAGTGTTTTTAACACATTATTAACGCTAAAGGTTGGCATCGGGGTTCACCCTTCACCGACTTCATCGCCAAGTGTTCACCCACACTCTTACTTAGAGAACGACTATCCCCTGCAGGATACCGCCCCGACCTGCACTTCTAGGGGGAGGGGTAAGTAAGGGGAGGGTACTTTCTAAGACTTTCCTTATGTAAAGGTTCGTTTACTATAGGAAAGATATAGTATATATATAGGCTCCCTGAAATATCGATTCCCTACTCACCCTAGTTACCCCATGGGGTAAACAAGATAGTTACGACAGCTAAGTATCATAGTTACGATGGCTAAGTATCATATTTATGAATCATAATCCTAATAGATATTTCTCTGCACGCGAATTACGTACTGTTTTTACTGAACATGAATTTCTTATTGGTTTTACTGAACACGAATTAAACGAATAAGTGGCTTCAGAACGAAAGATTCGAGAGATTCGTGTTCAAAATTCAACATTCAACACTCAACATTCAACATTATAGAAAATGGATTTACGAAGTTACACCAAGCAGGAGTTAGCCCTGCTCTATTTTCTGGATTCCGACCCGGACGTGGCAAGAGCCCATCTGATGAGATGGATAGTAAGATGCACCCAGCTCTACGAGCAGCTGCTGAAGAGTGGATACAACAAGAGCTGCAAGGAGTTCAATCCTCTGCAAGTATCCTATATTTTCTTCCATTTGGGAGACCCCTGATATTTATCAGTGATAATCGGTGATAATCGGTGAGCAACAATGAGCATCGGTGAGTTGGGAAAATGAAATGTTGTATCTTTGCATTGTGATTCAGAAAGAGAAGTCTCACACGGATCTCACAGATCTCACGGATCTTCTTCGTTGCAAGCAACGGTACTCACTAAGCTTCACAGGAAAAAACTCCGAAGGAGTAAAAAATCCGTGAGATCCGTGTGCAAAACTAAACATTAACTCTTTAAAATCCATAGAATCCAATGAAGAATCAAAGAAAAATCGATTTGATCGTGGTACATTGCAGTGCCACACGTATTAACCAGGACTTCCCAGTAGAAGCCTTAGAAGCCTGCCACAAGGCCCGTGGTTTCCGCTCCATCGGTTACCACTATTACATTACGAAGGATGGCGTGGTCTATCCCTGCCGTCCAGAGAGCGAAGAGGGTGCTCACGCCCGCCGCTACAACGCCCATAGCATCGGAATCTGCTACGAGGGTGGTCTCGACGAGAAAGGCAAGCCTGCCGATACTCGCACTCCAGCCCAGAAAGCATCTCTGGAAGACCTCCTCTACAGTCTCGTCCTCGACTATCCCGATGCCGAGATCCTAGGTCATCGCGACCTTCCCTGGGTTCGCAAGAGCTGTCCTTGCTTCGATGTCAAGGAATGGCTGAAGGAAATCGACTTCCATCTCTAGAAAGCCCGACAGTTCCCAGATATTCGTGTTATTTGAGTTATTCGTGTTCAAAATCATCCCAGCTTGTAAGTCCTAAAAAGCTTATGGGTTGGGATTTTTTCATTGTTTATTCACATCCTTTCTCTCCCCCATCAGCACTCTCATCACACTTGGCATGTACATTCTCATCCCCGAATACACTCCCTCGCATACCATTACGCATGCCAACGGAGCAGTGAGATAGCAGAAGGTCTGCATATACCAGGCTTCGCCCATCGGTGCCACCTTATTAATAATGGCTATCACATAGTAAAAACGGGCTACTAGGCTCCATCACCGAAAAGTAGCTTAAAAAATGGGAGAGGGATCCGTTCACCCGTATATCTGTTATCTTATTCCATGTATCTTCTTCCATAAAGCAAACCAAGTTCTGAACAATGGTTCGCTCAATGCCTCAGTAGGATAATGCTTCACGAAGCGTAAGTTGCGCAAACTCATTCTGAGATAGCGATGAAGTTTGTCTTCATTCTCCTTGCTTCCAAGTCGAGTGTCATATTGACCAAAATTACCTCCTTGCATGATTTCAGCCAACAAAAAACGACCTTCATTCACATCAACAGGTGCAATCATTTTCGCCTCAGGTAACCCCAAAGCTTCATGCAGCACATACATCACAGCCCCAGCAAACTTCCATAAACCAAGATATTTCAGCTCACGCTGCAATGCCGTCAGATTCTTCACTCTTCGTTCTTTACTCTTCACTAAAACAAAGTAGTAGTCTATTAATTGACGTAAGCCAATACCTTCTGTGAACACATGGCGATAGAGATGAGAGAGGATATATATAACATTGAAGTTCATCGTTGGCACAGTAATTTCCCCATATCCATCTGGCAACGTAACAACATTCGAACATTGCAAATCCATCACCTCCTTAAACCATTTCTGCATCCTGCTATTATGAATAGGAAAGAACATATATGAAGGAGTAAAATGCACCTCTATCGCCGTCTTCATCACGGGAAAATCCACATGATGATACCGCATTACCTGATTCGGACACACCTTATTTATATATTGCATCACTCGTTTCCTGCCACCAGTGAGATAGATGTCTATATCTCCAGGCGTTCGCATATAAGGGTCAGGATAAAGCAACGCATTCCCCTGCCCCTTCAAGATACAGTTAGCAAAGCCCTCGTTCTCGAAGTTCTTGCAAACTTTTACGGAATCCAGAAACAGTCTGATATTCTGTTTTCGTATCTGTTCCGCCATCACCATCCATTGCATCAGCAGCTTCTGCTCTGGTGCCAACTCCTTTGGCAACCGTAGGATACCATAAAACAGCACACCAAGCAAAGCCTGCTTCTTGGCGATAGCATATAGCTCCTTCCAATCCACCTCCTTCAAAGAACCAGGTATTTCCTTGGCAGAACCAATGCAGAATCGCAAGAAATCAAAGAAAATCTTTTGTTGTTTCAACATAAAGCTGTACTTTTGCACGCATGATAGATAAATTACAAAGAGCCATCGGCCATATTATACCGACACTCCTATTCATTATATTACTTCCTATATCGGTAGTCTTCACTCCCATTCACTGGCTGTACAAGACTATCCGAAGATTTTTTCTGCGATAAATCTTACAGGAAACAGCAAGCCTGCCATCACATAACGCTTACGGGTATGAGGTTCCTTCCACATTCGATAAACAAAGCGAAGATTCGTTTTATCCACCCATGCAGGATAGTAATCTATCTCATTCTTGGAAGTCTGATGAATAAATCCACCACAGGTAAATCCGACACCCTGATAACCGGCATTCTTCACCTTTAGCAGGAACTTCTCCTGCATCAAGGCTCCCATTCCTACAATCAGAAAGTCGGGATTCAATTTGGCGATATACTTAGCCTCAACATCCATTTCGCTTTCCGAAGCAAAGTAACCGTTACGATAACCCGCAAATTTCACCTTCGGATACCGCTCACGGAATATCTCCACAGCCTTCTCCACCTGCTCCTGTTTAGAAGCCACAATATAGATAGTCTTACCATTTTCCTCTGCATACGAGAACAACTCCGGTGCCATCGAAGTCATGTCAAAACTTCTTCGAGTTACCTGCTTGCCATAAACCAACTTGATAGCTTTCACCAGCAAGCCACCATCGACAAATATACCATCCATCTTGCCAAACAGTTCCTTATTGTCGAGGGCAGTCAAATAAGATACAGGATTGAGGTAAGTATAAACCTTACCCTTTGTTTCAAATATCTGATGAACGGAAGATTTTTCCGTTGACATGATCTTATCAACAAGAACTGACGATATCATTTTTTCACTTTTAATAGTCCCTCTATTCTTCATCTTACAAAACATTTATCACAATAAGTTTTAAAGTCATTCATTCCTTGAGATACAGTGCCAAAAACATTATAAATAATTCTATGAGCAGTTTGTAACTTTGAGGAATCAGAAGTCAAAGTTTTATCATTCAGTGTATCTAACAATAATACTTTTAATCGCTGATAATTCTTACTCTTCCGACTTTGTTCCGAGAAGTATTCTATCACTAAAGAATTTACATAACTTACAGTAACACTTCCATGATTTACTAAAGAAGATTTCAACACCATATTCAATAAATTTCCATCTTCTTGTACTACATTAAGGGCATCCCAGTCTTTTTGATTTAATAGGAATTCTATATTTTTCTCCATAAACAGTTTTATTTCTTTGTTTTGAATAATAAGATGATTTCCAAATTCTGGTACATATAATTGAGCTAGTATTTTAGCCATTCTTACAGCAAGTTTACCGCCTCTGCTTACCCAAATTTTAAATCTATTATAAGCCAATTTCCGTAAATAACCTTCATCAACAGAATAATGAACATCCTTATCTAAAAGATAACGTAAGATTTTAAAATGTAAATCAGGACAAGCTTCATCATATTCTACCCAATACTGCAATGCATAAAAATATGCTCTAATGGTATTGTTATCTTGGCATGAAAAAATATCGTAACTAACAAATTTATCATATATGCTATTACTATTTTTCCTACATTTGTTACTCTTACACCAACTAGACATTATCTTCTTCAGCCCATCTAAAGCAAATTCATTTAGGGAAGACTTCAACATTACCGAAAATTCCAAACGAGACACTTGTTCCGCAATATTACCATAGCAAAAATAATTCAGAAAAGAATCACAAGCCTGTATTGACCCTCTCTTTACCCAATATTCATTAATACTGCCGAACAAGATTACCAGAATTTTATCCGATAAAGATTTACAGTCTCCATCATAGCGATATACCTTTTGCCAATTAGACTTCAAAGACTCTATTCTAAGAATTGCAGTTGGAGAGTTTGCAATTTGTTGATACTTCTCATCATCAATAAACTTCAAAAGTTCAATGAACATCAAATCTTTTAAGGCATATTGATGGATTCCCAAAGAATTATTCAAGAAAGTCATGGATGCAGCTAATTGACGAGCAAACATTTTTCCTTTTCTAAATGTAACAATAGCATCCTCCAAGACTTTGTATTCCTGTCTATTCAACTTAGAAAACATTGAATTAATATCTTTTACAGGATACCCCATTAAACGCAAATCATGCTTGAAGCTATCCAAAAGTTCAAAAGAATCTATCTTAGGAAGTTTTACGACCAAGGGGAAAATCTTTTCTAAATATAATTTTCCATCTAAAATGCCCTTTTTCCCAAGTTGCTCGATAACATACTTTTCATCCATAGATACTACAAATATGATATTGCAAAACTTAGCCGTATTTCGGACTAGCCTCAAGACTTCAAAGACCTCATCTTTATCCAATCTATCCACATCATCAATTACAACGAAAACCTTTTTCTTCAAATGCAACAGTTCATTACTGATGTCATTTTTTAATTTTTCTAAGGAGCCATCTATTCTAAATATCTTTTTAAACACAAAATCACTCACCATGTTCGTTCCATCCATCAACTCCCGAACATAGTTAGCAAGACGTTTTTCGATAGGACCATAGAAAGGCGCAAGGCTATCATTCAACTCTTCGAAAAAATCACTTATAATCTGATTGGGCGTTTGGCAATTCCATGGATTAAATTCCACATAATAAGCAGTTTCACCAATAGCGTTACGTAAATTATGTAAAAATGTTGTTTTACCAGAGCCCCATTTACCACAGATAGAAACAGAGAAAGCTTCTTTGGTGGTATCTACATTCAGTAGTTGACTAACCAAACTTTTTGCATACGCTTCTCTAATTGGATTCAAATCATCAATAGGCGTTTCTGTATTTACAAATCCCTTTTGATAGGGTGTTTTCGCTGTATTTGGTACATAACACTTGCTCACGTCTAAACCCCAAAATAGCAACAAGAACATTCCACACAAAAAGCTATAACTAACCAAAGGAATTGCACTATCTATAAAACAGAATTTATTTCTATAAAACAGCAAGATGAATCCTATCAAATAGCACACCAATCTAAATAAAGAAACATGTTGATTTTCTCTTAATTTATAGCAGACATTTATTCCACCATAAATGAGAATAACAGTAAACCAAACATTCAGCATATTGCTTCCATACAATTGATTCTCAATGGCATAAAAGTAGTTACTTGAATATCTAAAAATAAAAGCTTGCACTATTTCTAAATTTTCAAGTAACAGCAAAAGTAATCCTATGGAAACAAATATATCTATAATATTTTCCCGCAAGAACAATGTTGACAACAAGTCTGTTCCATTAAAGATAATTCTATTTCGCTTGTTTTTCATTTTGTGTCTGCTCAGTATTTAACAATATCGATTTCATAACCCAAAACTACACTTTGTATTTTATCTCCAATTTCCTCAACTCTTCTTCCACACATTTCAGAAAGATAGGTGAGTCAATCAATGCCTTTTTAACCACATCTTCACACTTATTCGGCTCGAAATTATCATCAATATCCATCTTGATTGCCTGAAAGCATTCAACAAGAGTTTTACGACCACCATTTTTCCTTACATAGTTTACAAGTTTATTCTTTAGGGAAATGATAATTTTTCCACATGCATTATCATAGACTTGGAACATTTTCTGTCCCTCATCATCCATAGTGTTCTTAATAAGCCTAAAAGTCGCATCATCAATACTTCCTTGTTGAATATAAAATCGGATATGAGGCAATCCATCTTTGTCTTCAACTTTACAGTAGAGATAGTTTTCTTCGGGTGGCGTATCCAGATAAGCATTCCAGTATTTTCTATTTCCCTCATCGTCTGTAATATTATCAGACTTATGCCCATTACACAACATACACGACGGTATTAAGTTTCTGGGATGTACCGCAAACAAAGGATAATCTTTTTGAGGAATAAAATGATCCATAGTATTAACCAAGTTGATTTCACATAGCGGACAAAAGTTATTCTCGTAACCATCATCATTTAATACTTCCTTCCGCAGATTGGCAATTCTTGTTCGAGTATATGAATACAGACTCCTCATCTCCTCCTTGTCAGAAGCCTCCAATACAGGATGCGTTCCTTCCAAAGATTGAAGTTTGTTTACGCCAAAAGCCGTATCATAAGATTGGATATAATCCTTATGAGTTTCAACTCTGGCATGGCATCGCCCTTTAAAAGTTTCTTCCATTGACAAATGCTCTTCACCCCTTCTTTTATTGGTGGAGTCAATGATACCTTTGATGAATTCAATATCATCAATACCCACAGGTTTAAGTTTCCTCATAGTTATGTTTATCTATTACCGATTGTATAAGCAATCTCATATTCATGCCCAGCTTGTTATGTGCACCTTTTAGCCTATCAACTATTGCTGGATAATCATAATGACACTTCTTGGCTACAGTTTCTACAAAACGTTCATATTTCTTTACATCAGACATATTCCTGAATATTACATCACTCAAAACCGATACATCCTCACCAAAACATTCTATACCGATTTTTGCAATATTCAAAGTATTTTCGTCTCTTTCGAGAGTATAAACATTGTCAGATACCATTTCCCTAACTATCAATGGAGAGTGGGTAGCAATGATTGCGTATGATTCGAATTCCTCCAATACATCATAGATGGCTTTCATCAATACAGTTATTGCATGTGGATGCAAGTGCTGTTCTGGCTCATCAAACAAGAGTAAAGTATCATATCGAATATTTGCCATAATTTCCGTCAAGGAATAAACATAGATTGACTCTCCTGAACTCATATTTTGACAAAACTCATTTATATTATCTTCTGCCAATTGATAGTTTCCTTTATCGTCTTCTTCATAAAAACCATCTATAATGTCTTTACCTATAACAGCTCTCATAATGCGTTTCCATTTCCTTAGAAGATGATTAGAAGAGCCTCTATGTAAAATCTTCTTTAGATTTTCCTTAAAGAAAGAGATTTGGTCCTGCTGTGAATACAGCTCTGTCTGATTCTTCAATAGTCCACAATAATGATACTCTACAGTGTAATCAGTTGGGATAGGAGGAAACTTGTCAAATGGAGAGTATGACACCACTATGATTTTACTCATGATAGGTGGCAAACCTACAAATGCACTTTTGTCCTTTCCTATAAAAGACTCAACAATATTGTTCAACAGGGTAGATTTTCCAACACCATTTTCTCCTATAAGACCTATCATTCGATGATATGGTTCACAATTATAAGCAAAATCGAAATCAATATCAACTGGTAACTCATTTTCCGAACCATATTTCGGTTCATAACGATAGGTAAAGGCATAAGCCTGTCTCATATCCCTGCCAAATACCAAGAAACGGCCTTCTCTTAAAGCCCGTTCTGCAGAGTTATCTCTCAACAAAGATGAGTTGAAAGCAATAGTATCTGCAAACTTTTCATGTATTTTACTATATAAAGCTGCATCTCTTAACTCTCCTAAGTAAATATATGCCCTCTCACCAAACAGCCGAAACATACTACCATAGTATTCCAAATCATCCCCCAAAGAACAATAGCTATCGTCCAGTCGATAAAAATGCTTAGGTAAAACAGTATTAGTATTTTTTTCTGAGAGTTTCATTATCTTGACTCTACCAAGAAACTTGATATCATCATCTTTCTTATAGTACAGTCTAAACCAAGTCTGATATCCATAATCATTCCACTCGTTATTGAAAGTAAGCATAAAGCATTCCTTTTCGTCGGGAACATCTACATTTTCCTCTTCAAAACGGAAATAATTTGTAATAACGGATTTACATCTAATAAAAGGTATTCGATTATCCACTTCAGGCGTAATATCTCCACTTATCGTTTGGATAACAAGCCGACCTTCATCATTAACAATTTGATAGCTTTCTGTTTCAAGAATCCTCTGCAAATCATAAACGATAGCTTTATCATACTTGATATTGATAAGACCTTCTACAAAACGCAATAATTTATGCTCATCATCAAGTATATGTAGCACTGATAAATAGAGTTTATCTTGCGTCCAGTCATCATTCATGAAATAGTGCTTATCTATCTCATCTCCAAGAATATTATACCGAGAGTCTTCACCTGTAGAAGTTCTCTGGTAAACATTCCACAAAGAGGATATCAAGCTAAGCACATCATGTTCAAAACGTAGTTGATCATCAATGCGCTTTATTATTCCATATATAGCTTGTCTAGCTTCTTGTTTCATCACTATTTTATTCCCGTTGTGATATTGTTATTTGTCTTTCAATACGATATCAAACAAATCATACCATTTCTTCGCAATTGAATCTATGGAGAACAGCTTAGAACGAGTCATTGCATTCTTTGCCATATCATTTCTAAGATTTTCATTTTCTATCAATTGCTCCATATACTCCATTGTCTTACTCTTACTATAAGGCATTGGAGTGATAAAGCCAGATTTCCCATGCTCTATAATGTCATATACGGCCTCGTAGCTACCATAGACAATAGGCACACAACCGAAACTCATACTTTCTATGATAACTAGTCCAAAGCCTTCCAAATCGGAAGTAAGCATAAAGATGGATGCATCTTTGTAATAGCGGATAGGAGCTTCCACCTGGAAACCTTCAAACTTAACCCTATCAATATGGTGCTGGGCAACATATTCTTGCAACAAACTCTTATGTGGCCCATCACCAACCAATACAAGTTCCCAATCCTTATGTCTATCAGCGATGCCCTCCCAAGCTTCGACAATGCGATTGACTCTCTTGTTCTCAAAATCCATTCTACCAACATAAAGAATCTGCTTTTTCTTGTTCTTCAAATCGAAACTAGACAAGTCAACAGGAATTGTTACAGGATTACCAATCGCTGTAATGTTAGCAGAATCTTTGATTCTAGCATATTTAATCAGAGGCTCGATAAAGGCATTAGATAGCATGATGTATTTTTCGTTATGCTTACAAGCATATCGAATACTCCACTTTATTACCTCTTCCTTTGCCTTTAAGATTGAAGAATACACCAATTTACTTATCGGATTTGTAACATTCTTAACCTTATCCTGAGCCTTGATAATTACTTTCGAAATATTAGGGGCACCATGTAATACAGAAACCAGCTTACAGTTCGTACCTTTAATTGCTTTATTGCAAAGTATAGTCGTTTTGTAAGGTAGTCCCCATTGATTCACGATGATATCTATCTTCTTGTCAACGATAACCTGATGTAACCGGGCTATATTATCTTTTGCCAAAACAGGATGATGCAAAGCTATTAGCTCCACACCTTCGATATTTTGGTCTTTCAATTCAGGATGAGGCTGTTCCAAAGAAGCAATTGTCACCTGATGTCCATCTTCAACAAAGCGTTTTGCGAGCACAGAGGTAACAACCTCTACACCTCCGTAGTTAGGATAAACCCTATAGAAAAAAAGAATATTCATTTTGAAAATCTACGAGCAAGTTTAATAAATCTATAAATTTGACTTGATGAACTATATTTAAACAGAAGAAAAAGTATCAAATGTATAAAAGTAAGTTTTGTAAACGGATATCTTTCGTAAAGTTCTGTAACTTCTTGTCTATTCATAATTTTAGAAATAGCAGAAATAGAATTCTTTTTAGTCAAGCAATGATCAACAATATCAAATATATCCAATCTTATTCGCAACAACAAAAATTTATCAGCGTTTACTAAATATGACTTATTACATTTTACTAACATGCATGACACATAGTTATATGCATCCAAGTCCTTTACAAATCTGCTATCATTATATGTATTGGATAAAGAGCTACCATTCCAACAATAATAATACAAACATTTTGGGATATAAATGACATCTTTTGCATGTGATAAATAATCACAATGAAATACTAAATCTTCAGCATTAATGTCTTTAAAATGCAAATTAAAGTTACGAATAATCTTCATTGAATATATCGCATGCCATACGGTCATAAAATAACGAGCTGTATGAGGATAGCTTGGTTCTGTACCAACCATACCTAAAAATAACTTTTCAAATACATCATTATCCGTAAAAGTCATACGTTCAGAAACCTCTTGTTTTGCAACCATTTGTTCTTTATTATCTTGAATAAAAAAGTTACAAAATATAGTATCACAGATATTATTTTGCATTTCGCCATACATAGTCTCATACATATCCAAAGCAACATAATCATCTGAGTCAATAAAAGCAACATAATCTGACGTCACATAGCGCAGACCATAATTTCTTGCAGAACTTGGTCCACCATTTTCTTTGCTTATCACTTTGATGCGATTATCAAGACTTGCATATTCTTGGCAAATATCTAAACTATTATCAGTTGAACCATCATTTACAATTATGATTTCCAAATCTTTTAATGTTTGGTTTATCAAAGAATCCAAAGAGCGTTTCAAATATTTTGAAACATTATAAACTGGAACTATTATACTTATTTTTGCCATTGTTTTCAGCTTTAAAATTATATCCTTCAATTCTGCCTATAAGCAGATAAGAAGAATGTTTTATTCTTGCAAAATTAAAAGTTAAAACTCCAAATAGAATACCACATAATGGGCGAATGAAGCTTTTACATTTTACACTAAATGGATAATGATGTTTCTTCAATATGTATCCCCACCCCCTTGCATATTCATATTGTTTTACAAAATTATCCTTGAAATTGCAAGAATTAAAATTAGGATGATGCACTATTATGCTTGGATCAAAAATGACGTTTGCTCCATTTTTATAAATTACCTGCATTAAATAATCAGTTTCTTCACCTGAAGATAATTTAAAAGGAGAGCCAATGCCTATATTTTCATCAAACTTTAATGAAGGTATATATTTAAAAAACATTGTATATGAGATAGCTCCACAATGATTATACAAAGTTATATATTGCCTTTCTAAAGGAAAATCGTTAGTTAAAATTCCTTTTTCATCAGTTCCCTTTGCAATAACCCCTATATGTCCTTCCGAAAACGCCTCCAAAACCTTTTTAAGAGTATCAGGTTCATACCAACAATCATCGTCAGGAAAAGCGACATATTTACCTTTGATATATTGTAAGCCATAGTTCCTTGCTACAGAAAGAGAGCAAGGCTTATGCTGTAAATAAACAAATTTAATTTGGGGATTAAGCTGATTAAAAACTATTTTATTATTTCCTTGATCAATAAATATCAGTTGTATTTGAGAGAAGTCGATACCTATTTGATTATTCAAAGAATTGATAAATCTAATAAGTTCTTGACGTCTATTTTGTGATGTTTGTACTAAAGAAAGCATCATAGTTTATAAATAAATTAAAAATCGTCCTATTAAGGCTCGACTATTTCAGATTTCAAAGCCTCAAGAAAAGCGTGACCATATTTTAAATCTGGTTCCATATAATTACCTTCCCCCCATTCGTTCCAAGAATCCAAAAAGATTATCTTATGCTCACTACTCTTATCTTTCACAGCCTCCAACATATCATGTACATGCTGTTTAAATTTTTCGGGAGTAGCATTTTTATAAATTTTAGCAGCCTTACCCGCTCTAGCAGTTCGGTCATAACCTGGTGTAATCACAGGGAAGCAATTTTCACGTTTATTATCATCACACTCCATGTTCTTTACTACTTTCCAATAGTCAAAAACCATAGTCGGAAGTCCAAACTTCTCGGACAATTTTCTTCTAACTTTTTGAGCAAACTCAGACTTGACTACCTTTGATTTTGCCTCTGCATAAAATCTCATATTGTTGCTTACGGCATCAAATCCCATTTTCAGCAAGTCGTCAATTGATATTTTTCGTTCCAAAGAATTGCCGACGAAATAGATACCAGCAAGCCCTTCTTCTTTTGCCCATCTATTCCATTGTTCAATCAATTCTTCCACTCCCACGAATGTATAAGGAGAATATATCACGAACAAAGGCTTATTATCGACACGAATATAACGAGGATCCTTAAAGAATTTTAAGCAATATTCAAAATGAAGACGATTGTCTTTTTCACCAAGATATTTCATCTCAGCAATCATTTTGGGCGCTTGTGTTACACCACCTTTTTTCCAGGTTTTAGTTGACCAACTATGGTTGGCCCAACCAAAACAAAAAGGAAAATCTGGTTTCCCAGACTCTAGAACCCATTCCAAAGGCTTTTCCAACAGCATTTTACCATCACCAAACCAATAGTGCCAATACATAAATCCCTCTATTCCTGCTTCACTAGCCATCTTTGCCTGTGCTTCACGTACTTCGGGCATACGTAAGTCATAAAAGCCCAGATCAGCAGGAATTCTTGGCTGATAATGTCCTTTGAAAAGAGGACGAGCCTGAGCAACATTAGTCCACTCTGTGAAACCTTTTCCCCAGGTTTCATCATTTTCTTTAATTGGATGAAATTGTGGCAAATACCACGCAATAACACGAGCTTTTTTCTTCATTGTATATTTGACTTTATTATTGTAGCAGGATTTCCACCAACTACAGTATATGATTTTACATTTTTTGTAACAACACTATTTGCAGCAATAACTGCACCTTTGCCAATTTCCACATTAGGCAAAATAGTAACCTTATCACCTATCCATACATCATCCCCGATTAAGACTTTTCCTTTACTTACCATTGGTCTCTTGCTAGGACTTTTATATAATGACTTAAGATTTGTATCTCCATGAGAATTATCGACGATGGTTACCCATTTTCCAGTGAGAACTCCATTTCCAATTTTTATACTATTGATAGCTGATATATGGTTGTAAGCACCCAAAGACACATTATTCCCTATGATGATTTCTGGCATAAATTTTTTGTTCCCAAAAGATTTCCAAGCAGTGAGAAAACATTCTTTTTGTATTTTGCAATTAGAACCTATAGAAATACAATCAGAACCTACTAAATCAGCAAAACCATCAATAGAATTATTTTCCCCAAATCTTCGAAATTCATATTTGAGAAACTTTGCATAAATCCGCCCCCATTTTCTTGCAAGCCAGTGCCTTTTATTATAAGAAAATACTTTTAATATTATTTTAAACATTTTTGTCTACTATAATAGAATTATAACAATGCAATAATTGTTGGAATATATTATTGGGATCATGCCTCTGTAGGGCTTTTGTCCGAGCCTTTTTACTAAATATCTCCATTCTAGATTTATCTGTAAATAAAGTTACTATTTCGTTTGCCATCTGCCAAGGATCATTAGCGGGCACCAAAATGCCATCCTCATTATTTGAAACTAAACTTGGAATACCTCCAACATATGTTGCTATAACAGGAATTCCTATTAGTTGAGCTTCACATATTGAGTTTGGACTATTTTCTATGTAAGCAGTATGAATATATAAAGAACTATTACATAACAGGTTTAACACTTCATCTGCTTGTGTAAAGCCTAATATTTCAATATTATTTTCACGGAACTTCATCTGTTCTTTTTCTTCTATAACTCTGAGATTGTATTTATCCATTGCACCTGCAATTTTCCATTCAAAATCAACCCCCATAGATTTTAAAACATATGCAGTTTTCAGCATGACATCAGCCCCCTTCCAAAAAGATATTCCTGTAGAGATTAAGCTTAATTTTTCACGATTTATCCCATGCCATTGATAATCTTGCTTTAAAAAGATCGGACGTATTGCTTCTTCCACATGAAAATATCTAGCTTTTGGATGTATTGTTTGACATAAAGATTTATCCCATAATGTCCGACCCATATAATTATTAACGATCCTCCATATTTCAGATTCCATTAACTTACGAGACTTATTATAATAATATTCACGTAGAAGTTTCCACCATATTTTAATATTGATACCTGAATGAAAAAATAGAGTAAAATTGTTATATTTAGGAGGATATAAAGCATTTGTATATGGAATAATAGCTCCCTGAATATGTATCACAACAGGGATATCTGTATATTTGGCAACTAATCCATAAGGCCATTCGCAACCAAATACATGTATTAAATCAGGCTTTATATCTTTTATAATTTGTAAGGCTTGAGGCAAAATATGCCGAACCGTTTCATATTGATTAAAACCTGCTTTTTTTCGTTGAAGCCAAGAGTATGATGTAACAATCGGTACATAATGAACATTGTTTTTAAACTTGGGAGCTGCACTCTTATCATTAGTTTCAAAAGCTACAAACAAATCTATTTCATTATGACCGGAAACGATTTCTTCTAAAGCATCTTGCCATCCTGCTAATACCCTGTTATCACTTTGATATTTTGAGGGAATCGATATTTCGAACCATAGAATTTTCATGAATTTGCTTTTTATTACCATTAATTATTGTTAATACATAGAATAATATCATAAATAACATATACCCGTAGTCACCTGTAATCAATGAGTACGATAAGTAATATATTATTACAGTTAAAGCACAAACAAGAACTTCCTCGTTTCTGCAAATTTGTGATGTTCTTTTGAATAACTTTATAAGAAATATAAAGAAAATCAATACACCTAAAAAACCTCCATCACAAAGAATAGAAAATGCAATACTCTCAAATGAGAGAATAACCGGATGATCTCCATATTTTTGTATATAATAAGTATCCCAACTATATCCTTTTCCAAAAATAGGATTATTCCTAATTTCGTGAAAGCACCCCTCCAACTGCGTTAAGCGCATATCTAAAGAAGAACCACTTACATTAGATTTATCATCTGAAAATATCGATCCCACATAACTATTCATTTCTGGTATCATTGATAGAATGAAATAAGCTAAACCGCCTAATAGTCCGATTTGTAACATTAATTTTACTTTATGAGTCAAACCCAAAAAGACGATTAACGTCACAAATAAAGCGCCGATAGGGCTTCTTATTCCACATAAGAAAATTGCAAGTACTAAACCGCTAAAAATAATAATTAATTGATATTTCTTTAAGGAGTCTCTTATCGAATAAATATATGTTAAAGACAAGCCTAAAAATAGACCATAAGTCATTGGATGGTTAAAAACTGATGATATTCTACCAAACAAACGGCCTTCAACAACAGCACTATAACTGTCATCCCAAACAATACCATTAGCACCCTGAATATAAATTTGATATGGATTTATACCATTAGTTGTAGTTAAAAATAGCCCATATATAAAAGCTATACAAATAGAAATGACAGCTGTAATTCTCAAAGGAACTATTAATTTGTCATCTGTACGAGAATAATTCCAAATAACAAATGGCAATATTAGGAATTGCATTAAATCTTTTCTGAAAACATTTAATGCAAAATCCAATGGTACTCCATTCTGAAAAGGCATTTCCAGAAATCTTATAAAAAATAAGAAAAGAAAAGGAGTAAAAGGCTTAAAGTCTATTTTTCTTCCTCCTTTATTGTTCATCCAATATAATAAGAAAGCAAACAATAAAATCAAATTAACAAAATTCCATTGCAAGTTGATGCCTAAATTAATATTCATATATGGCACAAGTATCATATAGGCAACATACAAGCATATACCAGTCCTCAACTTTGCAAAGAACATGAGGATAATCAATGCTACCCATAGTCCTTGTATTAACGATATAATCTGCATAATTAATCTATTCTAACCCATATTTACCCAAATACCTCTTCATATCGAGGTCTTCGGAGATTTTTAACAATAACAATACGAACAACACGAGAAGCTGGAAGTAGTTTTTCTTATGCTTCTCTTCCGAATAAGAAGGAGTCGTACCATGCGCATAATTATTGCGGATGGCAGGACCATTCGTAAACTTCTCGTTGTTCAAATAATAACTAAAGTAATCTCGCTCGGCTGGACTTAGCAAATGATTGTCTAAGCTAATCCAACCTTTCGAAACCATATCATCAAGTATCATGCGCTCTTCCTTAGGATACCCCCAGTAAGAACATGCACCATATTCATACAAATGCTTCAGGAGCCTAACTTCACGCATCTTCACACATCGCAAAATACCCTTCTCATCTTTTACGAGATAGCCCTTTTCCAACAATCTGTCGATATCCGGTCTCTGATAATTCTCGTAATCCTCATATTTCACCTCTATTCCGTTCTCCAGAAATTCATAATAATTTCTGAAATGAGCATCTTTGCAAGGCTCTACAAAGAAAAGCATACTCTGGCTACCAAAGAAAAGATAAATCAAATACCAAACGTCGGTATTGTCCCTATTCAATATGCAATAGCGATGTGATAGGAGACTCTTAGTTTCCGTCAACTTTTGAGGAGGTGTCAACTCCACGATGTCCTTATCAATGGAGCCATAATTCACATAACAGTCATATTGGTGAGCTACAGCATCCATCTCTATCGCCAGACTCCTTATCTTCAAAATCAGCGAATCGTCATGCTTGGGCAAAGTCAGTGACAAGCTTTTATAACCATATTCAGTCTTCAGAAAATCCTCATAGAATGCCTTGATAACACCTTCTATATTTCTATCAGTATCAAGCAAAGCACATTCCAACGCTTGCATCTGTAAATACGACATGTTTTCCCGCATCCGAAATGCCATATCCAAATCATAGGCATTCCGAGCATGAAGACCTGTCACCTTCTCAAAAGCATCCGTTTCCGCATCCTTGGATATAAGAGTTATGAAACCGTATGGTTCGGTAAACTCAAACACTTGACCGCAATAATAGATGACCGTGGCATCCTTGCAATCATCTATGAACTTTTTGTTATAGACGAACATTGTCCGGCCCTCTTCATCAACCTTACGTTCCTTGGCAGGAGCACTCTGTTCTACAGTAAGAGCTACGCCGTAACTTGCCACATGCACAGCTCCCATCGCAAAGATGGCTTCATTCAGAGCCTTTTCCTTTTTCCTTGCAGCCTTGATGGTCAAAGGATGGAGAGGGAAATCAGCGCTTCGCTTTGCAGTAAGAACCAAGCGAACATAATTGAGATTGGCTTTATCAGAATTTACATAATTGCGAATAATCGCATCTTTATCTGTGCCAGTCAAAGACTTCGGAAAATACAAGTCTCTATGTTGACAAAATCTGTCTTCCTCAACGTATTGTTCAAGCAGCCATTCTGCCGTATGCTCATTTTCCTTAAGCAATGCAGTCAATAAGATTTGGTTTTGCTCCACAATCCAACGATGCTCCAACAAGTCTTTCAAGAGCCAATTCTTTTCTTTTAAGATTTCACGTAATCCATTCTCTGTTATAAGTCCCTTGATTTTGAACTGATTGATAATTTGCCAAACAGACGATTCATAGCCTCTTTCTATCTCCCCCAAAATAACAGGAAGGTCGTTTGATTGCAAGTGTGAGAAATATGTTGCCACTTTCCCTTTGTATTGCTTGATTGCTGCAATCTTATTCTCGTTCCAATCCTGCGGATACTTCCCATGCTCTATGAACTGCACGATATGATACATCTCCAGATAGTCGTTGATGCCATCGGGTTGATTGCCTTCCTCGTAGCCTCTCACAACATTGGCCATTCGTTCAATGTGCAGTGGAATAGACATATCATAATCACTATAATAATGTACACGCTCCATTACCTTATTTGATTCAAAAATTCCTTGCTTTGTTTTAATTTTAAAAGCAAATTTGAAGAAATCTTTTTCCAATCTATGGGATTGTCTATAATATCTTCCGAATTCATTCTATCCTGCAACCCAATTGTCGAAAGAAAATCCAACATGCGAGAAGAATTGTTGTGTCCTTTAAGATTAAAGGTATAAAACTCCTTTTCTAATATTACAGAGAATGCTGTGGCATGAAATGAACTTGCTACTACACAAGCAGCATTGTCTATCAAAGATAAAAATTCTAAAGGACCAGCATTATTAATATTTATGTCAGCATAACCTCTTTCAGAAAAATCGTTAATTGAAACAATTTTCAATGATTTTTCTTTAGCATAGGCTTTTACAAAAGAAATCATGTTATCATCATTCCCTAAGAAATCATATACAAGAACATAACTTTCATGGGATAATCCATAGAGATTACCTTTTAAAGATAATTGTTTCCACTCACTTTTATCCAACAAGAATACAGGATCAAGTACAACAGAAACATTACTTATTCCCAAATCAGCCAACAAACTTGCGCCAGTTTTTTCTCTGACAGAAATAGATGAAAACCTTGCCAATTTTTCTTTTATGAAGTCCTTGCATTCATCCTTTATACTATTTGTTGCTAAACTTGCCGCATAGGAAAAACGTTTAGTTTGAGCGTTACCAAAATCAAGATAATACCCAGGCTCTTTGCCATTATTGCTAAAAGTATTCCAAATCTGATCACTACCAGCAATATAAGCATCTGCCATAGGAGGATTTTGTCTTAATTCTTTTGAAGAAAAATACTTAATTGGCGTCAAATGATAATATTCTTTTTCAAATGCATCGAATGCAGCCTTACGCCCCCACGTACTAAACATACCACCTCTATAAGCTTTATATGGACACCAAAGATATCGCAGTAAAGGAAACTTCTTGATAATACTTGCAGCCCTTCCTATAGCATTCTTAGGCATCCAGAAAGGATTATATCTATCACAATGGAACCAAGGATTAAAGTCAATGATTTCAACATCATGTCCCAAAGACTCCAAATAATGTTGCAAAGCATAAGCTTGTAAACTCGCACCATAATTATATACATGATGACAAGTGATAGTCTTTATCTTCATTTTACTATTCTCTTAATAATATTCTTAAAACTTCTTACAGGATGCTTTATACGCTCTAACTGTCGCTGTTGTTTTCTATAAGCTGCCAATATATGGCACGCATCTTGAATATTCTTAGAATCATTTTTCAATGTTTCTATTATCTTATTATATGCTCCAATTCTTTGTGGACAAGTTTTCATCTGACCCTCCACAACAACATCAAAAGAATGTTCTACTAATTCACAATTACATTGCTTCAATATCTCATTTCCTTTTTGGGTAAAAGCAACAGCTCCACTAACACCATCTTCATCATCATTATAAGTTTTTCCCCATAAGTCACCGATACGTATATCAGCAGAAGAATGGTTATACTTATACTTACAATGGTCATAGCATTGTTTTCCTAGACAACAGTCACCAAGGAAAAGCTGATAGAACATATCACCTTGTGACAATCGGCTTTCTATATAACTTTTTTTTCCCCTTATTAACATATCGTAAGAGTCATGCCAATTTATCTTCTCACCATGTTCCTCACCATCAATGCCCATTGCCCAAGAGTCATGCCAGCCCGTCCATTTGTTACGCCACGAAGCATAAGTTATCTTACCTACTTGCTTCTCGGCCCATTCTGTATATTTTTTCCATACCAACATAGACGGTACTCCATGGCAGAAGAAATCAAGCAGTACAAAGTTGTCTTCACAACGGAATTTTCGAATGTATCGACGGAAAGAATCTATTTGACAAGGAGAACCGGTAACAAGGTATTTTTCCTTACGATTGATAGCCTTAAATCCGTCAACAGTATAGCTTTGAATATATTTACTACCTGCACTAGGAATCAATTCTTCTACATTTGTTGCAATATAATGCTCAGCTCTGTTCTTATCGGCATTGTAACGTACACCGCAAACCTTATAACCTTGTCCTAGGAGATAATTACCTATTTCAAAACCAGCACCACCTGATGAACATTTTCTTCTTACTAAATGGTCTTTACTCCATGCTGCATAAGGATGAATTTCCAGGTTCAGCAATGACAAATCATCATGGAGATAGGCACAAACCTCTGTACAAATACCACAATTTGTACACTTACTCTCATCTGTAATGTGTGGCTCATAAAAGCCATCCTCATTCAGACATATTTCTATTATTTTTCGTCCACAAGCCGTGGCGCAGACACCACAGCCATAACAATCGTGGACTTTGCTTATATTATTACTCATACTAACTATTTTCCTATCACAAATTTTAAATACTTACTTGAAACACAAATTTTATGAATTACAGTGGCAAAAAGTAGGACTAAAGCTACAGTAGAAAAATATCCAAATATTGACAATGCCATATTATGCCCAAACAAATGGCTATGGCTAATAAATGTGCTCATCACTGACCACTGTACTAAATACACAATCAAGCTAATCTTTCCAATATGCTCTAAAAATCGATTTTCTTTAAGAAGATATGATATTGATAGAACTATATATATTCCAGATAAAGACTCTATTATCAGCAAAGGTATCTGGGTAAATGAACAATTTACAGAAAGAGTCATCTTGATAGTTGAATCATACATTAAACAAGCACATAAAATAACAACACTAATAATTGCTGGATATATACCAAGATATTTATCAACATCAAATCGCTTCATGAAATGTCCCCCCCATAAATATGGAACAAAAATCATAGCATACGACAAACGCCAATAGTCAAAACAAGCAATCCCTGAATTCTTCACATATAATCCTAACAATCCTACACTAACTACAATCAGAAATTGAAAAGTTGTATTGTTTACGATTTGCAAAAGGACCTTACATAATATTCTGGATACAAACATTGCCGCAAGAAACCAAGCAGCAGCCCCATAAAGCAAAGTGTCAAACACTAAACCTTGTATAGAACCTAATATTCCTATCAAGTTATGATGAAAAAACATCAAAGGATATACACAAATGCATCGAGCTAGCAACAACAAGAAAAAGCCAGGAATAATTAAAGACTTGAAACTCCCTTTCATGTATTCTTTCCAAGGCTTATAAAAATTAGTACAAAGTCCTGTTATTACGAAAAAAGCTCCCATGAAAAAGGAATTATATATTGACTCAAAACCATTCAAAACATGTGCTACAGTATCATCAACATTTGTTGCTTCATCCATGTGAGAAATGACCACTATTATCATCAACAATCCTTTAGCAATGTCAACCCAACGGACTCGTTTACTTTTTTCCCCTAAAGATATCTCCATATATAAACTATTGAATCAATTCATTAAACATGTTTATCCACTTAGCACCAATAGAAGATATACTAAACTTTTGAGCTGTTTTCATTGCATCTAAAGCCATTTGCCTTCTCCTCACATCACTACTCATAAGCTCATATAAATTATTTGCATACTTCTTTTCATCTTTAGGTGGAATAATCATACCATCTACCGAATCTGTAACAATATCATGCAATGCCGTATAAGTATCGAACGCCATTGGGACACATCCATTTTGCATAGCTTCAGTAAGTGTCATCCCAAAGCCTTCAAAATTGGAAGTCATCATAAATATGGATGCTTTCTCATAATAAGGCAATGGATTTTTAACCTTGCCAAGAATCTTTATGTTTTCTATCTGCAATTCTTTGATATAGTCCATTAGCATTTGTTCATCAGGCCCATAGCCACCCATAACAAGTTGCCATCCTTTCGTTCCTCGCTTTTCTATCTCTTTCCAAATACGCATTGCAGCACATAGATTCTTTTGGACTTCATGATATCTAGATATTATCAAGACTATCTTTTCCTTTTTTTCGATGTCTGTCGGTTGCTCCAATTCGAAAGACAAAGGATTGGAAATAGAACATAGTTTATCAGAATCGCTTACTTGAATCAATTTCAAGAAATCTTTTTCAAACGATTTTGACAATAGGACAAACTTATCACAAATATCAAACATGTTTCTATATCTTCCATACCTAATGTCTTTATGCAAAATCAACTTATATAAAGATTGCTTAATCTTCGCCTTCAAAGACAAAGGGTAAAAGTCAAAATAGTCAGGTGATAAATGAAAGCAATTGACAATCTTACATATATGCTCATTTTTAACTGTTGTGTAAGCATCAATCAAAAAGTTCATATATAGGTCTTGATTTATAATTATATCAATTTGCTTTTCCTTGATATATTTGATATAACGCGAACTATTAACAGTATCGCTTGTTTTAATATCCAATCTCATTTTTCTGTCTTCTGGTATATCTACATTATCCACAAGATAAAAAGCGAAATAACAATTAAATCCTTCTTTTTCGAAGAAATGATAAAGAATATCTGTCACCCTTTGGATTCCACCTCTATAAGGGTCAATTGAAGACTCAAAAAACAATATATTCATATCAACGATGTATTTTATTTAAATAATATTGTAATTCTGGCATTTTCATCATATAAGCAACCAATAAATAGCAGACTCCTCCTATAATGAAGCCACCAAATAACTGTACAAAGTGGTTTGAGAATAAACTGATAAACATTACTATCGCCACACACATAATAGTTGTCAAAACGAATGGTCGTGCCAAAACCTTAAGTTCTGCTCCATAAGTTATGGATGGTATCACTTTATGAACAAAAGGAATTATTATCAGCAAATCTATAATAGCATAAAGTACAAGTCCCATAGCCATCACTTTCACTCCAAAAGGGATTGTTCCAACCAATATAATTATAGAAGCTATCTTTTTTATAATTTCTGATTTTAGGGATAAATTACTCCTTCCCTTTACTGCCAACATCTGCCAATTGAAGTACTGTAAATGATCGAACATATATGCAATACTTAAAATAGATAAATACGGCCATGCACTTTCCCATGCCCCACCGAGTAAACATGAGACCAAAGGTTGAGCCAATGCAGCAAGTCCACCCATCAATGGAAATATAAAGAACGAAGACAGAGACAATAACTGCATATAATTGTTATGAAGTGCCACATTATCATCTTGCAATTTACACTGCTTGGGATAGACAGCCCTTGACATGATAGAGGTAATGTTTCGAGATGGGAATACTGCAATATTCTGCATTTTATTGAAAAATCCCAACTGTGTACTTGAAAAGAACTTTCCTATTACCAACGTATAGAGATTTATATATACAGTAGATAGAAGTCCTGTGAATAGCAAGCGAGAGCCAAAAGCATATAGTTCCTTGAATGATTCCTTAGAAAAAACCAAACTTGGTCTCCAACTTGACATCATCCACAAAGAGATCGTGTTAACCAGACTATTTATCAATCCTTGAAAAACCAAAGCCCAAACTCCATAACCGCAATATGCCATAGCAACACCAACCACGCCACTAACTATGACGGCAGAAACCGTTGCCTTTGATTGTCTTTTGAAATCCATCCGCGTTGTAAACTGAGCACGCTGAACGATAGCCAAGGAATTGAGGATAAAACCGAATGTGGAATACCTTGTTATTACTACCAATTCAGGCTGTCCATAAAAATCTGCTATAAGCGGACTACATATAAAGAACAGTAGATATAGAACAGCACTGACGACCAAGTTAAAATAGAATACCGTAGAATAATCTTTGTTTGTACAGTCTTTCTTATGAATTAATGCATTGGCAAAGCCGCTATCAATCAAAGACTGGCCGATGGAGATAAAGATAGTCAACATGGCAACCAATCCGTAACATGAAGGTGCGACAAGGCGAGCAATGATGATTCCTAATACAAACTGAATGCCTTGCGAAGAAAATCGTTCGACGGCACTCCAAATGATTGCTTTTGATTGTGATGGTAAATTTCCCATATTTTACATTGAGTATTTCAGCCAAGAAAAATACTTGAACTGCTTAAAATATATAATAATATTTGAGATTAATAAACACAAAATCAACACTTCCAACATCTGTATCAGCTTATTATCAAGATACATTTTTGGTAAATGTTGCATGACTATTATGAGACTATAGTGCAAACAGAAGAAGTGTGTGCTATATATGCGCATTCTCCTGCACATAGATTGATTATCAATATTGATTTTATAGAAACAACCTATGAGAAGTATTACAGATGGAATTCTGAACACATAGTTATAATCGTTGAAATAACTTCCTAGAGCTACAACTATTACCCCTCATAATCAAATGACTAGACCGCACTACTTCTGCCATTTGAGAAATTCTTTCATTAGAAAGGACCTTGCCTATACTTATCCATAGCAATCCTGCGGGAAAAGATAACTTTGGATCTCTTAGATATTCGGTATAAAGTTGGCATAAATACTTATTATCTAAATCGGCATATAAGTAAACATAAACCAAAAACGTCAAAGCTAGCAAGACCTTTTCATTCATATACCTTTCGATAAAATAGACTATTGGGACACCTACCAGCAAGGCACCAAAGAACCAACTCGCACCAAACTCATAGCCAAAGAAGAAGTTTTTGACAAACAAGAATATTCCTAGATAGGACTCTAGATACTCTCTATGCCTGCAAAACTATATGACTGGTGACAATGCTAGGATCCAAAATAAATATAGCTTTAATAATCTTTTCTCATAATGAATCAATCTCTTGAAACTTCCTTTTTCATCATCTTCTCTCATTTTCTTGAATAAAAAGAATGAAGAGAGGATAAAGAATGTTGGCACAGCCATGTCATTGACAAAACTCCATGGCGCATACATCAATGTACCCTCTGAAATATCCACTAATTGTATATGGATATTAACAATAACAAGAGCCATAATAAATTTCAGCAGGTCAAAACCTGTTATTGGCGTTTGGGACATATTCTTCGCTATTCGTTTATTATTATCTGATGTTTGATTTGACATTTATTTTTTCTTTTCTATTGATTTTAAAAACTTATTTCTATCATTCTCCCAAATTGTATCATCCTCAACCTCTGGCAAATGAAAGAACTCTATCAAATGTTCCTTCAGCTGATTCAACTTACCGTTTACTCGCTTTGAATCATTCAGTACCACTACCATCTTTCTAGGATCAATTCTGTAAACTGACATATTTTCTAAATAAGACCATGAATATCTCATCTATCAGCACGATCAAAGCAAATCTAAAGAAATAACTCTGATAGGAGAAATCCGTTGAGGCAAGAACACTAAAATCAGGCTTGTTTACTTGATAGGATAGCGTATTATGCGCACAGCGGTTTCGATGTCTATAGACCAACTCTTCATACCTTTTACTCAATGGTGATTGAAATAAGCTGTAGGACTTAACTGGACCTAAAGGATAATTTAGTTGTCTAATATTTAAGACAGTTCTAAACTTTGACTTGAAAAAGAGATATTCCCTGTTCTGCCAGACACATAAGTTTGAAGTTGAATACAATTGCTCTATATCATCCTGTATCTTATTCAAGAATGCTGCATCTATCAAAGTAGAGGGTTCAAAAGAAGGCTGTATCTTTTGTATTATTTCTATCAAATCATTGAATATCCCATTTTTACTGCTATAGGTCGAACATTCACCATACTTTTTCCTGTTGAGGAAATCGTACCTATAATCATAGTCATGCGTAGCCAGTTCCCAACATATACATTTCATCTTTTGCTCTTGAGCACCTGTCATTTTCAAAAATAAAGATTGCATCAAATATTCACCCATGGGATAGGAATCGATACCATCTCCGATGGCCCTACTCGCTGCAATTCCATCCTTTAATATCTTGATTAAAGGTGAAAGGATAAAATCGGAATGTTGACTAATATACATAAGAAGAATAGATGTTACAAGATTCAACCAATCGATTACGTATAAATGTCACTCTATTTGAGTTCTTGAGAAAAGAAGAATCACTTCTCATCCTCTCTATTGCAGTTTCTACCTCCGACTTTAATGTTACATGCCTTCCTCTATCATTCACTACTACATATTCATCCAGAATCATACGCCCTTCAAACAAAACATAGTACATTAACCCGAACAACCAATAATCAGCTTCATACCATGAGGAGAATATTCTATCATCCTTCAATCCCATGCGAAGTTTCATATGACTAATGGTAGATTTCAATGTATTGAAACGTTCTTTCCATACATCGTCAGGGAATGCAGCAGCAAAATCGAATCTATCAAACTTATCAACTCTGTCTTCCTGTTCTATGCCAAGAATATATGAGACATAGTCAGCATAATAACTTTCTCGTGAGCTATATGCAGAATACCCCATCATAACATCCCTGGCTGTATCATGATTAGAAGAACTATATTGAGAAAGAATTGCCAAATACCTAACAAAGTCTATCTTTACAGGTTGCAAATCTTCCATAATTCTCAAATCACCCAACACATCGGAACCATCATCGCATTTGCCCTCAAAGAAGTTTGTAAGTTTTTGATTCTGGTAATACAATGATTTGCGACTATCCATAGGTTCCAAGTTCTTGCCAAAATAGTTGATACTTCGAAATAGCTGCGAAAAGTTTTTCTGTACTTTTGTTGCAATTTTTGTTTCAGGTACGACATAGGAGAAGCCTAAATAAGTTTTCTCAAAGAATTCATCAGTAAGACCATTTATTAGGTCATCTGTTATTCTGATATACTTATCACTTGTATTTATTTTACTAATAATTTCAAACTTTTCCTTGCCATACTTTAGTAAATCTGTATATTGCCATAGGAAGCCTTCAGATGGAGAGACACCATCATCAACAGCACTATCATCTTCATTTGCCACTTTTATGCTATCACCCATCTCAAATTTCTTTTTGTCTGGGAAATAGCCGAGATAAGCTAAAAGTAAAGAAGTTAGCCTCTGCTGCCCATCCAATATCAAATTCTGTCTTATGGTACTATCATCATACAATGCAATTGTAACTGGCTGTACAAACTGTCCATCGGACAATGATTGCAATAAACGTTTTACATCACGTTCACACCAAACAAAATGACGTTGGTATTCTGGCAAAACTATATTACCAGATAGCATCAACTTAATCCAATGTTTCAGGGTATATTCCCCGTAATAAACCTTATTTTCCATTTTTCAGAAAGTTTTAGTTATCGCTATATCATCAAATTACTACTGACATCTATTTGTTATGATAACTGTTCTTCTAAAGAAACTTTGGACAGCTGATCAGCAGTAGTACAAATTGGAACTATTTTTGAAAGAGAAGACGGGAGTTTTCCACCATCAACCAATATAGGAATAATTTTTTTATGTTTCGCTCTCATTTCTGAAATTTCAATCTTTTGCATGGTGCTAATTTTCTTACTTATTATAACAAGACAAATTGAACAATGTGAGATTTTCTTTTTTATTTCTTTAGATATGTCTTTACCTGGTCTTAATGTATCCGTTCCATATTGTGGTGAAATCATACTATTTATTCGAAATTCATTTATATCTCGCTCAAATTCCTGTGGAAATGAAATGTAATATTGCTTATACCTATATCTATATGACATCAAATAAGTTACCAAAATTACAGATGTCAAAACAAGACTAACAACAAAAACAATAATTCCTATAATTTTACTTTTGTCCCAAACTATTGTTTTGTATAAATATAATGATTCATAGACAATAGTTACCAAAACAAATATTACGAATATATTTTTAAATGTAAATTTCATTTTTAGCCGAATATTAGCAAGACAAACAAGAGCATAACAACACATATCAAGTCGGGCAACCATATTCCCCACCAAAGATTCCATTTATCTTCAATAACATTTCTACCTTTTTTCCTCAATATCGTATTAATAATAAAATATACACAAATAACAAGAATAACAGCACTATAAAATTGGTTTCCCGCAACAATCTTCTCTTCAGAAGTGAGATTACCTAAAGTTACTTTATTGGAATACTCCACACATATTAGCAGCAAGGTTGTTGCTAACATACCTGGAGCCCAATAAAACAAATCTCGTCCTTTGAAATTGTACCTATCACTATAGCAATTATATTGAAAGAATGTACCAACGAGTGTTGAGATAACTGGTACAGCCACATATTTAGCAAAAGGCAGACTTAAAAATGAGATTAAATCCATAATCAATATAATGGAACATTAACATCAAATGGAGAATCGAAGTCCTTCAGCATGGCATGCTTTGTATCTTTCTCTGAGAGATTAGCATGTTCGGTTGGAATCTTCCAATCGATGCCGAGGCTATCATCGAGGATAGAAATACCTCCATCAGCCTCTGGGTGATAGAAGTTATCACACTTGTACTGGAAGACGGCAGTTTCTGAGAGGACTGCGAAACCATGGGCAAAGCCCTTTGGGATGAAGAACTGGACATGATTGTCTTCGGTCAACTCTACGGCTACATGTTTGCCGTAGGTTGGTGAACCTTTGCGAATATCCACTGCAACATCAAGTACTCTACCTTTTACGCAGCGTACCAGCTTGCTTTGGGTATATGGTGGACGCTGGAAATGCAAACCACGCATTACGCCATAACTACTCATTGACTCGTTGTCTTGGCAGAAGTGAACACTGTGTCCCAGGATTGGGGCTACCTTTTCTTCAAACTCTCGCTCGCTGAAACTCTCGAAGAAGTAGCCACGAGAGTCGCGGAAGAGGCGTGGCTCTATAATGAGTACGCCTTCTATTTCTGTTTTGATTATATTCATTGTTTTCTAATATTCTAAATTCTTTTTTAATGTTTGATCTTTCTCTTCAAGTATTGAAAGGAGATACTTGCCATAGTCATTCTTCATCATAGGCAGAGCATTCTCTCTCAACTGTTCTGCGGTAATCCAACCTTGTCGGTATGCGATACCTTCCAAGCAAGCGACTTTCAAGCCCTGGCGCTTCTCCAGGACTTCAATAAAGGTGGATGCTTCAGACAGAGAATCATGGGTTCCGGTATCAAGCCAGGCAAATCCTCTTGCCATGGTCTGTACCTTCAGCTGCTTATCCTTCAAGAACTCCTGGTTTACTGTTGTGATTTCCAACTCACCACGAGCGGATGGCTTGATATGCTTGGCTACTTCCACCACCTTGTTAGGATAGAAGTATAAACCTACCACTGCATAGTTGCTCTTTGGATGCTGAGGCTTCTCTTCAATGCTCAGGCAATTGCCTTGCTCATCAAACTCTGCCACGCCATATCGTTCAGGATCGCTTACCCGATAGCCAAATACAGTAGCCTTGTTATTCTGTTCAGCATCTACGACTGCTTGATGCAGCATCTGATTTAATCCAGCACCATAGAAGATATTGTCGCCTAATACGAGGCAAGCAGAATCATTACCAATGAATTTCTCTCCGATAATGAAGGCTTGGGCTAAGCCATCTGGTGATGGCTGTTCTGCATACTCGAACTTCACGCCTAACTGGCTTCCATCGCCTAAAAGGCGCTTGAAACCTGGCAAGTCGAAAGGGGTTGATATAATGAGTATTTCACGGATACCTGCCAACATCAATACTGATATTGGGTAATATATCATCGGTTTATCGAAGATTGGTATCAGCTGCTTGCTGATACCCTTTGTGATAGGATACAAGCGTGTTCCGCTTCCTCCTGCTAATACTATTCCTTTCATGACATGATATTAATTATTTTCCAAACTCTTTAATTCTCTGCTCCTCTTTCAAAGAGCAAACAAGCAGCTGGCCGTGCTTCTCGGCTACGATATAGCCATCCAAGCCTTGAACTACTACCTTGCTTTCATCGGCTGCATGAACCACGCAGTTCTTGCATTCATACAATCGGATGTCCTTGCCTACCTTGGCATTGCCAGCCTCATCCTGTGGAAGCAAGGTACGGAGACTGCCCCAACTGCCTAAGTCGCTCCAACCAAACTCGGCTGGCAAGGTATAGATTTCCTTCGACTTCTCCATTACGGCATAGTCAATGCTTATCTTCTCGCAGGTTGGGAAGAGTTTGCCGACTACCGCTTTTTCCTGTTCGGTATAGAAAGAAGGTGCCATCTCGTCCATGATGCTGGCAAGCTGAGGCTGGAAGGTGCGGATTGCCTTGCTGATGGTATCAATGTTCCATACGAAGATACCGGCATTCCAATAGTAATTGCCAGCGGCAAGGTATTGCTCGGCTGTCTCCAGGTTTGGCTTTTCCTTGAAAGCCTCTACCTTGTAGATTTCATCTACGGATGTTGGCTCTGCTGCAGCGATATAGCCATAGCCTGTTTCTGGGCGGCTTGGCTTAATACCGATAGTAACGATGGCGTTCTTATCGGATGTATAGCTCAATGCCTTGCTGAGCACTCGCTGATATTCCGAGGTATTGATGACCAGGGCATCGGATGGTGTCACCACGATGTTGGCATCAGGATGCTTCTTCTGGATTTTCCAGCAGGCATAAGCAATACATGGAGCGGTATTGCGAGCCTCCGGCTCTGATAATATGTTATCTACTGGCATGTCAGGGATTTGCTCCTTGACAATGCTGATATATTTCTCGTTTGTCACTACCCACATATTCTCGACAGGACAGATTGGCTTCAATCTATCTACTGTCAATTGAATGAGGGAACGGCCCACACCCATCACATCTATGAACTGCTTTGGGTAATCGGGGGTTGACATAGGCCAGAAGCGGCTGCCTACGCCGCCGGCCATGATTATTACCTGTATGTTATTGTAATTATACATTAATCTTGTTCTTTAATTATAAAGAGTTTCTAAAATCATCCCGTCCTTCTTTACCATTAAAGAAGGTATTTTTCTACCTCTCCGTCTCTCCTGCAAGGAGAGCTCCACTTTCTCCCCAAGCCCCTCTTCCTCAGGAAGCGGGGATGTAACCGCCCTCCGGTGCTCAGAACCGCTGCGCTATAAGGTTGGCGGACCATCAAAGGTCTACGCCATATTGTGCGGGATGGGACCGCTTTGATGCTGGGCTTTCTATACCTAACCTTAAGCCTTATTTACATGGATCAGCAAAAAGAAAAGACTAGTTATATATATTATTGTCTCCTCATTAACTTTGCTGCAAATTCCAAGAAATCTGCAACATTTTTGAAATCATCAAATTGCTGGCAATACAAAATAACGGGCACGCTGATAATCAGGTAACACGATATTGGATGTAAGCATCAGCTTTATCCAATGCTTCAGTGTATATTCACCATAAAATATTCTATTCTTCATAAATTAACGGGGTTGGTGTTTATATTATTGTAGCAAGTGCAGCCTTGAAAAAGGCGACTTTCAGAAAATTCATGTCATAATCGATGTTATTTTCATAATGCCGAAGACTATCATCTATTGACATATTTTTATTTTTAACATCATCAAATATGCTCGTCAAATATGCTTTATACGTTGGGCTACAACATTTTGCTTTATATTGCTTCTCTATGCTATAAATTCGCATCCAAGTATCCACTTGCTCTTGATACCCTACGCAAGTACATTCCAAATCAAAATCTGAAGGCTTTAAGTCTTTCGTATAAACTCTACCTTTCTTAAATTTTATCGTTACCTGAATTGAATATGATTGATTTGTATATGGATAGAAAGCCTTAACACGTTTTTCTCCTTGCAACAGGATATCTTTTGACTTTTTATACAAAGAATTACAAGCATTACAAGCAGGAACTAAATTTTTGAAATTGACAGAAACAAAAGGATAAGTCTGTTTTGCAAGATAATGATCAAAAGCATTCCTCACAGACTCATACTTTGTGACCAAAGATGTATTTCCACAAAAATGACATCTATCATCATCTTGTACTAATAAATCATGATATTCCTTTATCTTCCCAAACATGTTATAAATCGGAGCAAAACATAGACATTTTTCATATAGTTTGGCACAAAATGTGTTTATGTTCTCCAACATGTCCTTTTCAAAATTTTGCGTAAAAAAAGTACTTAGGTATTTATACCTTACTGGTGAAAAACGACCATCACACAATTCCTCTATTCTATTATTCTCCAATACCGCCTTACGCAATAATTTCAGATGAAAGCGGTCCAGTTTTTTGGAGTCTAAATACATATTTGAAATCGGATCTAAAATATATTTAGCATTTACATCACGGATAATACCTTCATACTTTGGAATTACCAATCCAACAGAAAAGGTCGGATCTGGTATTTTCTTTGCTCTTAGCACAACTTCCAACATGATGTAATTGACAAAAGATTGCAATTGTTGGATTTTTGCTTTTGGATATTTGTAAGGGTACAACATAATTACTTCTCCTTTAATTCACTTATAGCTATCAGCTTATCTAAAGACTCACCGAAACGGCTGTTGATTTTACGGATAGCTTTATCCTTATCCTTCGCTTCATCTTTAATTGCTTGCATTTCTTGATAAGCTCGTTGGCCTATCGAATCGGAGTTGCCAAAGATTTCTGCGGTCAAGACATTTATTGAAGTTCCATATGTTTTAATACTTCGCTCGGAAGCAGTTTCAGCCTTTGTATGTCCATCCTCATCTTTATATAACACCAATACATGGTGTGGCAAACAATCTGAAATGATGAATGGTGAATGCGAAGTAATCAATACTTCCTTCAAGAAATTACATGTAGGTATGTCATTGCTTGAATGTAAACATCCATTATGTAACGTCTCATTCAACATGCTTATAAAGAGGGAACGCCAATTGGGATTAAAATGGGTTTCCGGCTCGTCAAGCAAAATCAGAGAATCACTATCTTTCAGCAATAAACAGATTGCCATCGTATGAATAAACTGGTGTTCACCATCTGAAAATGCCTTCAATAGTATTTCCTTGCAAGTTCCTGACTTAGATATTTTTTTCGAGATAAAGAAATCCAAGAAATGGAATGTATCTTCTTCCGGTCCTGGCAAAGAAAATTTTCCCTCAGTATATATGCCTTGAGAATCATATATCTCTTTTTCCTTAGCTTCTCCAATCTTATGATAATTCAATTCGTATAATAGTCGAAAAGCCTGAAAGCACTCTATTCCAGATTTGAAATGCGCCTTAAAAGCATCCCTTGTGGCATCATTGACATAGAAATCATAATAGATAACAGCATTTCCATTACTTTCGTCTCGCCATGACATAGTTGAGCAAGATTTGAACTTTCTAAAAAGTGTTTCATACAACACCTTAAAATAAGACACCTTGTCTCCAAAGGACGAAACCGAGAAATAATTCTCCCTAAGACACATTCTAAAGCGCGTAATTTTACTGATTCCTGTATAATCTATATTGCGAAGACCAGACAATGTTTTGTCTTTTTCAAACAATAGGCAACACAGAAGTATCGCTTGACTCATATTGGCATCAACATAAATCAATCCATTTTCAGTTGTTGGAGTTCCCTCTATACCTTTATATGTATATTCCTTAAACTCATCAAGATGGAGCAAACGGCTCTTTATAAAAGGTATACTCAACGTTTCATTTTCGCCAGAGGAATAAGCTACGACATACTTTGGCAGGTATTTCTTGCCTTCTGCCTCCATATGATTTATAGTAGAAGAAGACAGGGAGACTTGAATCTTATCAGAACCATTAACAGATGAAACAAACATCTGCGGTTCCTTGCCAAATTCTTTATCTATCACTACCTTTCTCGCATTGCTAAGTTCAAAAGTAGGTAACGAATTAGGATGCCACAAATATTCCAGATGATAAGATTGTATGGTTCCACCTGTCCTTAGTTTCTCATCATCTGACAGTATATTTTGAGGAAGATGAACAGCCACGCACAATTCTAATTGATAGAATATCTGCGCCAAGGCTTCCAAGACATTAGACTTGCCACAACCATTTAAACCTACCATACAAAAAGGACGGAATTCTTCAAGGTCAAGATTTTGACCATCTTCAAGAAAACGGACCTCAAAATTTGCAGGCAAGCTTCTAAAACATTCTCTGATTTTAAGACTTATCAGTTTCATTTCTTGCGAAGTTTTACTTTCTTGGTTTTCTTATCATAATATTGCTCAACAACTTCTTTTCCAATATAATAATACAAAAGGCTTCTCATTTCATCATAATTAGACAAATTCGAGAATCCTCCTTCATTTATGATAGTTAACAATGAGTCTATATCTGAGTCACTTGTTATTTTTTGTTTTTTTGTAACTGAAAAAGATGCATTTAGAAGATTATTTTCTCTGAAGTATTTTGCCAGCAGTGATTTTCGAAGTTCTTTCAACAATTGAATTTCCTCCTCCATGCATTTTTGAATATCTTTAACCTGATGATAAACCTCCTCAAAGTACATTTGCACCTTGATGCTCGGCAAAGTTATCTTGAGATTTTTGACATCAGACATGTTGATAGCAGACATTACCGCTCCGTGTTTGGAAGACTCTATCTGTCGTCTTACCTTGCGATCATTTTCCAAAGTATAAGCCAAGAAATATGGCTTACATAAATCTTGATTCAAGGTAATGTCAACCAAATGCTTGGTATTAATAGCCAATCCAATATCTTTAGGCACTACTTTTGTACGACCTACAGTACCCATTATTGAAATAAGCACATCATCACCATGAACCAGATATCTTTCATACTTATCCAATTCTGCAATAGATAGATAACGAGTTTTTGGAACATTCTTTGTCAAATCATCTATTCCATAGACATATATTTCACCTTTGTCTCTAAATTGACTCACATGTAATTGAGTACCAAACGGACCTGACTTTATTTCAGTCGCAATATCAGATATTCTTACTTTATCCCATACATTATTATCAACAAGCTGTGAATAATAACTCTTAAGCAGTTCTGGAATATTTTTCACGACATTTATTTGTCTCTTTTTTATTACTGCATCAAGAAAAGACAATACAGAAACTATTGTCCGCTGAACTTCTATCGGCGGATATTCAATCTCTATATTTTTGATGTCCGCTAATGATATATGCTTAATTCCAACACCTTTATATAGCCGTTGCATGATTGTTGGAAAAGCACAGAGATAATAGTAAACATATTCTATATCCACAGATTCTTGCTTTGCTGTCAACAAGCAACAATCTGTTGACATACTAAACATTCCATTTGCAAAACGCCAGTTAGGATTTCCACCTTTTCCTATAATAAGTCCTCGTGTGTTGAATTGAAATGTATCCAAGTATTTTATCTCTTCTCCAGAAGTATAGAATGGATATTGTCCCACCTTCTTTCCTTCATTAGCCTTTAGCTTGGAATTTGTTTGGATAACGAACAGATCATTAATTTTTGCTGATTCCATAATCTACCATTTTATATCATACCATTCAGTTTGTGAAGATCCTCCATAATATTCTTTTCCAAACTCATGATGGCTTTCATCAGCTCACGTGGAGGGCGGAAATCCTCTCGTTCTTCTTCATATATCTTATATTTATCAAAATGAAGTTCTAAAGTGCTTTTATTAACTTCATCTATTGATAAATGAAAATATTGTTTTGTCTTCTCTGTAAGCTTATCTCGATTCTGAAATTTATCCAATGCTGCAGGCAAAGGATTTTCGGTTAACTTTCTCCGATTGTCATCCAAGCTGTACCCATCAGAAGATAGTTCATAATACCAAATATCATCGGTATTCCAACCAGAACTTCCGTCTTCTACTTTTGTAAATAACAATATGGAAGTTTTAACTCCTGCATAAGGTTTGAAGACCCCAGATGGCAATGATATAACTGCATTCAAACTACAATCTTTCAGCAACTTTTCACGGACGCTTTTTGCTTTCTTTCCTGAAGAAAACAGTACACCATCAGGAACTATAACCGCAGCACGACCTCCGATCTTTAGCATACTTATGATTCTAATCAAAAATAAAAGTTCCGATTTCTTTCCATACTCTAATAAATCTTCACTCAATTCTTCCATAGAAACAGTTCCCGTGAAAGGAGGATTTGCCATTATCACAGAATACTTTTGATTTTCTTTCTGCGCATAAAACAAAGAAGACAATGTATTCATTCGTTCTATCCGTGGATGAGCTATGCCATGAAGCATAAGATTCATCAATCCTATACGAACCATGGTCTTGTCTATGTCAAATCCAAACAGAAGAGAATTTGAAACCTTTTCTTTTTCACTTTCATTCAGAATAGCATCAGAAGAATTTTGATAACGCCACAAACCATTTTCATCCTTTTTTCTTTTATTAGCTGGAGTATGCTTAGTCAGAAGACTTTGCAATGCTCCCAACAAAAAGCCTCCAGTACCACAAGCTGGATCACAAATTGTGTCATTAACATCTGGACTAATTAAATCACAAATGAATTGAATGATATGTCGAGGAGTTCGGAACTGGCCATTCTTTCCAGAAGTAGCGATTTCATTAATCAGATATTCATAGATATCACCTTGTACATCTTGGAAATGCTGCCCTTGTTCCTTGTCTCTTTCTATATCTGAATATATTGAATTTATTATATTAACAGAATCAAACAGCAAGTTTGGCTGAGAGATCTCATTAACCGCATCACTCATATACTGGGCAAAGGGTTCATCTTCTCCATTTAATGTCTTTATAAATGGAAACACCTCATTTTGGTAACATTCCAACATATCAGAAGGAGGCAGCGTTGAGAACCTACTCCATAAGCACATTTCGTGACCTTTAAATATGCTTTTTTTCTTAACATTAGTCACATTGTCGTATTCATCGACTTCTTCTAATCGACGAATAAACAACAAATATGATATTTGCTCTATAGCAGTTATTGGATTCGTGATTCCACGACTCCAAAACATGTTCCATAAGCGTTGTACTTTATTTCTTATTTCTTGTGTAAGCATTGTATATTTTCTTTATTCATTTCATATCCAACATTTTGCTTTTGCCAAAAGAGCATTGTCCAAAGTGATAAAGTCATTTAAAATTTTGTGATCTCTATATCTAACAAAAGACAGAGTTGTTACGCTCCTCATTATTGCTGGTATTTCCATAAATGTAGACTTTTCCAATCATTTTTTATCTTTCTTCATCAGACATTATCAGTTTTAGCAAAAGCTGACATAATCTTTGAAAGTTGACCTGTAATTCTTTTCACATCTGCCTCTTCAACAATAGAATAAAGCTTTGACAAGAGAGCTTCAAACTCAGGATACTTCACCATAAAACCTGGCGTATATTCAAATTCCAATTTATCTTCCGAATATAGCTTGAAACCAATATTTGAACCAACAAAACCATTTCCTCCAGATATTTCTAGGCTGAGGGAGTCCTTGACATCAACACAACGATATGTATTGTTTCCTGATTTTTCCCATTTCATCTGTTTTAATTCTGTCATCTTTATGATTTTGTCGATAATTGGTGCTATGCTATCAATATACTTTTTCATATTCTATCGCTTTTTAATATCTGATTTTTAATCTTGATATCTATATCTTTTAATGCATTATTAAATCGCATTATTGTTGACATCGTATAGCTTGAACTATACATAGTTTTTACATTGGTTGCCATATCATTAAGATGATCCATCTCTGATACCAATGACAGCTGGTAAGCTTTGAGCTCCTTATGAGTATTTGCGATTTCTATTGCCATGTTATTGAGTTCAAACAACTTCATTGCTGCTAATTCATAATGTTCTTTTCTTATATAGTCCAACACCATTTCTGTCAGTCGAAGAGCATCAGTAACCTTATACAGAGAAATACTGTTTTTTATTTGCTTATTATTATCATTCACGGCTTCTCTCACCTGCTTACTAACACTCTTAACCTGATAGATTTGAAAACAAGTAATAGCAAAACATATCAAAGTAGCAACAGAAGCTATAAGAGAGACCCAATCAAACCAATTAGACAATGGCTCGCCACTTTGTTGACAAACACAGGAAAGAGAATCTCTCAACGAAATTGTATCAATAGGCATCGTATGTACCATAATTTCAAAAGGGGTATTCACACAATCTTACCAGATTGTTTCATAGCAACCTTAAACTTACGTGCTACATCATTGGCAAATAGTTCTACAGACTCCTTCGCTACCTCTTTCTCTCTTTCAGTAAGAGATGCGGCATCGACATTCTGTTTGGCACACTCCACCGCAGATTCCTTCGTTTCATCAAAAGTTGACTCACTAATAACATACGGAGGAGTAAACAATTCCTTCAAGAATTCAGCTATAGCCAAATTAGCACGTTGCTGTGCTATTTGCTGTTTTGTATTCATTTGTATAAATCTATGTTAATGACGAAAGTACTGTCGAAGTCCTTTAAAACATCATGTTTTGTATCTTTCTCCGAGAGGATGGCATGTTCGGTTGGTATCTTCCAATCAATACCGAGAGTGTCATCAAGGATGTTGATACCTCCATCAGCCTTTGGATGATAGAAGTTGCAACCTTCTCTTCAAACTCTCGCTCGCTGAAATTGTCGAATTGGTATCAGGGATAGCATATGGGGCACTTTTGCCTGGTTCCGAAAGCATCTTATAAACATCGGAGCGGAAGCGGATTTCATTAAGATTTTTGTCCTCAACTCTCACAAAGACAAAGGTGGTAAGAAAGACAGCCTCACGGACAACACGTTTACCTCGACTGTTTATCATGATACGGCTTTCCAAAGTGCGTCGGATCGGCTGCTACAAAACCATTTCCAGCTACATTTCCTTCACTTTTTGCCATGGCTTCGCCGTCGTCCCCTGCAATAGTGGACGTAACCTGTGAGTGTATATTTGTCTTTTTCATCATGCGAATCAAGTTCGTTTTTTGATGACGTTCATCTGAATCTCGATATAAGAGACACAGAATCTCCTTGCAAAAATACGAAAATTGTTGGAAACTAGCAAATTATGCGTGTTAAAAAATTAATATCATTCTACGATAATCAACATTATTTTACTATTCTTTTCGTACATAATTTCCTAAGTCGTTGATTGAACGAAAGTTTTCGGTTTTTCTGTATCTCTCATGTAAAGATTCAGGAAAAATAGTTCATTTTGGTTCATTTTACGAAATCCCTCTTTTTATTCTTTTTTGTGGCTTATAGGGCTGCCACTATTTTGGCGTTGGCATCATCTACTTCTGAGCTTTTGATAGAATTGAGATAGATTTGTGTGGTGGTTTCTCCATCTTTCGTTTGGTTGCAACCTTTGTGATGATGACAGATACACCTGGATACAATTGCCTCTAAACGAACAAAGGGAAACAACCAGTCTTTGGTCGTTCCCCTTTGTTCGTTGTATTCATTCTGATTACATCACATGATTGTCAAAATGGCTTTGCATGCAAATCATCCCGTCCTTCCTTGTTGATAAAGCGAGCTGCACTCGGCAATTTGAAAGCGAGTTTTCACTGCACTCACTGGCATCGCTTTCTCCCATTAAAGAAGGTATTTTTTCGAATCCCTCCGTCTCCCTTTCCAAAGGGAGCTCCACCTCTAACCAAGCCTTCCTCCTCAGAAGGAAGGATGTAACCGCCCTCCGGTGCTCAGAACCGCTTCGCTATAAGGTTGACGGGGCATCAAAGCCCTCGCCAAATTGTGCGGGATGGGACCGCCTGGGTATAACTTGCTATAATTTGCTATAGCTTGCTGATTGGGGGTGCATGGGGGGCGGCTTACTGGTTGAGACTACCATTTTTGTTCCTCATTGCAGTATCGCTCTGCACTGGTCGTCGCTCGAATGAGGAATATTGTTTTTATACTACTTTTGAGAGGATTACCTCAGGAGAGGTACCCATCAGGGTTATGGCGGAAATCTTATGACCGCCATTGGCGTTTAAGGAATGGCCACAATGATAGAGGCGGTCATCTATAATAAGCCAGCGGTCATGGGACTCGTTTCGCCATTTTCTAATATCTATATGATTGTTGGGGAAGGGTTAGCGATGAAACATAGCCATCTATGATGATTACTCGATTATTGGCAGAACGAACCAGGTTCTCTAAAGCAACTCTTGCTGTATAGAAATCACCTTCGAAGAAGACCATCTCTGCAGGAGGGGTCGAAGTCCGAATAAAGAAATCAAGCTGCTGTTGCTGCTTAGCCTGGGTATCCTCAATATGGGTCATACGCTTGTCCATATTCTCCTGTAAGGCTATCAAGTGACGATTCACGGAATAACCTTGGAGAAGATATTGGCGTAAAACAGATGTAGCCCAAATACGGAATTTTGTACCTTGTACGGACTTTACCCTATAACCTACAGATATTATAACATCTAAATTATAATAATCAACTTGATATGTTTTGCCGTCTGAGGCAGTGTAGGCAAATTTTGCCCAAACTGATTCTGCTTCCTTATCTACTTTTTTCTCTTCTATGGTCATAACGTAAGTTTTTTTCGACTCCCCTGTCCCCCTCTTGCGAAGAGGGGGTCCTTAACCCACTCCCAAGCCCTCGCCCTTTCCAAAAGGGCAAGGGATGTAACCGCCCTCCGGTGCTCAGAACCGCTACGCTCTAAGGTTGGCGGACCAAAGCGGTCTTCGCCATATTGTGCGGGATGGGACCGCCTTCCTATTATCTTGCTAAAGGTGCTGGGTACTACCCCTATTTTAAAACAACATTAGCTTGCAATAAGTCACAAAGAGAGCGTAACGTTTTTAATGTATAAGGACGAATCGTCAAGTCATCACAGATTAACTTCTTATCCTTATCCAAGAAAAACATACCACAATGATCATTAAGACCTGCTTTAACAGGATATATTCTTAATCTATCATGTAAGTTTGCTAAATAACTTGGAGTAAAAAGAGCATAACCCACATAATGGCTTTCTGTCTTTTTAAAAACATACTTACCTTTTTTATTCAAATGCTTTTGGTCTATAAAAGACAGCCTGGACAATGAGACATAAGACTCTACTTCACCATTCGTAAAACGTCGAAGATTAAATGCCGCAAAATTCAACTGATGGGTATTTTCATCATAAAAGGCTGGAGAAGACAACAATCGAGCAATCTCCTCCAAATCTTTCAATACTGGTTTCTCAAATGTTATATCACATTCCATTAGGCTATGTTCTTTAAGACTTCCAAAAATTTAGGGAGTTTCGAAAGTGGGAGGATGCCCTCTTTCTCTATCTCTCCATAATTGACATCATACACTATCCTATCACTAAGAATAGATAAACAGGCGTCTCCTTTGGAGGTCTTCCATTGCATTAATATATAGCCATTGGTATTTGGGAATATTGCTAATCCTTGAAGTAACGATTCGCTACAACATGCAACAACCTTCTGAGAATAATCACATGCTTCTGATGATATGGAAGGGGAACCCGCATAATCCCAATTTGCCGGCAAATCTCGAAGTTCAAGAATTCGCTTCTCAAGTCGTTGTCTTAACGAAAGACTTGGTTTCTTTTTCAAGTGTTGCTTCAATAATCGTAAAGCTTCTGCCATAGCATCAGTCACACTGATGTTATTCTGCTCTGCTATCGTTGCATAGCCTTGATATAATGTATTATCGAGTACCAATGTTGCCATAATCGTAATATTCTAAATTATTGGCTGCAAATATAAGGGTTTTCTGTGAAACTACCAAATTTTTGGAGGAGTTTTTGATTCTTGCTCTAATCTCCCACAGATTTGGCTTTACTTCCCACTGGTCAGTGGGTCCCGTGGACAAATCTCCCTTCGGCCGCCGATTTTCAATTCACGGATTTGCACAGATACTCTCGTTGCAGCAACGGTTCTCACTAAGCTTCGCAGCAATAGATATTTCTCTGCACGCAAATTACGCATTGATTTTACTGAACACGAATTGCACGAATTACACGAATATGTTGCTTAGTCTCGAAAAATTCGGGAGATTCGGGAGATTCGTGTTCAAAAATCAATACTCAACATTATTTTTTAAGTCGCACACGGATCTCACGGATCTCACGGATTTCAAACAACTTCCATCCTCTCTTTGCCTTGACATGAACAAAGACTTCAAGAAGTTGAGCATTTATAATATAGAAATGATACCAAGTAATAAGCTTAGCACTCCCAAAATAGCACCAAGCCATCCCAAGCGCACACTTAACTTCGAGATTTTATCTCCTGCAACAAGCATGTCATTAGCCATCTTGATATGAACTAATGTAGCATTAGCCCGTCTGCCCTGAAAGACATTTTCCACGCGCTCCTTTATCACCTTTATATTATTTATAGCATTGTCTGTATTAAATGCACATGCCTGTAGCGTATGGTTATCACCAAGAGCTTTGTGATAAGAAACATTGTTATGAGAATACAATAAAGCACGATAATAGACAACCTCCCCTAAGATATCTATACATCTTGCATCAAAACTTTCAAACTTTTCCTTGTACAAGACATCACGATAATCTGGTGAATCCAAGATACTCATAAGATAGGATGCATCAAATTCCAATTGTTCAGTAAAGTCTCGGAATCGTTTTTCATATTGGCGCAAATAAAATATTAAAGGTTTGTTGTCTGGAGAAGAAATCTGAGAGTCGCTTTCCTCCGTACATACATAAGCATCAAGAATGGAATCACAGTCATCCGTATGATTCTTATGTTCATGATAAAATCCCTTGACATAATGATATATGGGGTTTGTCAAAGCCTTAATTAGCAATTCAGTATCAGCAACAGACACGTCAAATGAATAGAGGATAAAGCCATTATCGTTAGAACCCTTATGCATCAAAGAAAATTCCACATCAATTCCATGCAAGGAGAGAATTACGATAATGTTTTCTTGTGAATCTAACTTCAATGACAAATGGCACTGGCATCCTACTTCATCAGAAATATCTTCTTTTTCTAAAAAGGTATTCTCTGACAAGGGAACTGGTGCCACATGATATATGGATGGAATCCAAAAAACGCAATAACCTTTCATCATTTATACCCCTAAAGCATAAAAGCATTGTCCATCTAGTCGTTCCAAACGAGTTGGCTCACGATAGAATTTTTCCTGCTCCTTGCCAAGCTTGGTTATTTGCCAAGTAGAGTTTACTTGTTCCAACTTATCTTTTGTAATGCCTTTCTTGATAAAGCCCATACGACAGAATTGATTGAAGAATTTTTCTCCAATCTCACCGATCAATTCTTTTTTGCTACCATGTTGTTTGTTTGCAATAAACAATATGGCTTCTTTTCTATCGTTAATCATAATTCCTATCTCCTATTATTTTATATCTTTTCGGCTGCAAATATACGACTTTCTTCCGTAAATACCAAGCGATTTCTTGAATATTTTCTTAAGCTCCCACAGATCTCACAGATTAACACAGATTTCTTCGTTGCAAGCAACAGTCGTCACTATGCCTCACAGCAATAGATATTTCTCTGCACACGAATTACGCATTGATTTTACTGAACACGAATTGCACGAATTACACGAATATGTTGCTTAGTCTCTAAAGATTCGGGAGATTCGGGAGATTCGTGTTCAAAAATCAATACTCAATATTATTTCTTAGTCGCTCACGGATCTCACGGATCTCACGGATTTTTTTCGTTGCAAGCAACGATTCGTATATCACCAAGACTGCGTCTCTACTATATTACTGCATATGGTGCATAACTATTAATCTTGACTAAATCTAATTTTTTCATTATTACAACACACAAAATGATTCTGCTTCCTTACCGGTTCTGCGGCGATAGTCATCACGCATTCGCTTTTCCATTTGTGCTATGTATTCTGCCTTCCGCTCTCTAGAAGCCTTGAAGCGACGCATGAAATCTGCTTTTTTTCTTCTATGGTCATAACGTATATTTTTTCGACTCCCCTGTCCCCCTCTTGCGAAGAGGGGGTCCTTAACCCACTCCCAAGCCCTCGCCCTTTCCAAAAGGGCAAGGGATGTAACCGCCCTACTCGGTGCTCGGAACCGCTACGCTATAAGGTTGGCGGGGCATCAAAGCCCTCGCCAGGTTTTGCGGGATGGGACCGCCAGACTGTTATGGGGATCAGCTTGCAATTATATTGCTGAAAGTGGGTGCATGGAGAGGGTATCCTCATTGTTGCCATAAAACTTTCTATCTCGGTCTTCTTTCTTGATTATTCCTTATCTTTTTTTATCTCGTCAGCAGGTTTCTCCACCAATTTTTGCTCAGCCTGGCTGGCAGTGGGCGCAATGAGATTGTTTCCGCCATGAATATTGAAGATAGCATGGGGATCCTGATACTCCTTGATTTGATCGATGAGGCCATGATACTCCTTGGACATCATCTTGCGTAGCAGACATTGCACTCGGGAGACGTCGGCAAAGTGATTCTCATTCATGAACTCCTGTGCCTTCTGTATCATGTACAAATTTTTATCCTCCATACTAAATTAACCATCTAGAATTAATAAAAGCCAATTTTCAGCAGCAATTAACCATAATCCGCAAGTTTTGCGAGTTGAAAATCCTATAGTTGTACGACTGTAAAGCTACAGTTGTACGACTATACATGCTATAGTTGTACAACTCTGGAGTTATAGTCGTACAACTATAGGGGTCATAGTCGTACGACTATAGATTTTCAAGAGACCAAGTATATTTTTCAATTTTTATACACTGCTGATTATCAGCAACTTACCAAGCCTCAACATAATTTCAATTCTACAAAACGAATTTGGATTCATTGAAAATTCTGAAATTTTGGAGTGCGTAAAAGTGCCTTTTGTCAGTATTTTTCCTCACGCTACTTCATTGGTGATCATTTCCACTTATACCAGGCTTCATTGATATACTTGCGGATATTACTGATGCCTGTAGTAACCTGAGGAGCCAAGGGCTGTAAGACTTCGATGAACTCCTGCTTCACCATAATATCTTGGTCAACCTTTACATCTGTATCATTCACCATATCCATCACCACCTGAGCCAATTCCTTGGCATTGGTGCATGCAGAGAGCTTGGCTACATATTCTGCTAATGCTTCCACATTATTAATATATAAGGAGAGGCGGGTTGTTTCGGGTGAGAGAACAGGCTCTTGACTTGTGGTCTTCGCCTTCATCATCTCCTCTATGTACTTGTCGCCATAAAAGTTTTGCTCAGCCTTGATAGCATTGGGCAGAATCTGGTTGTTACCGCCAGAGATATTAAAGACGATATTTGCCTTGCTGGTATCTTCCATTGCTATGATTTTTATTAAAAGTGAACGTATCGTGAATGAGCAGTAAACAGATGGTGAACGTCAATGAAGGCATTTGTTTTCGTCTCCGAAATGTTGTATCTTCGCAACGTCAATCAGAACTAACGGGATTGCAAATCTCTTTGGACTGACGATGACTGAACTTTAGTATTAATCTTTTAAATGTTTTGATTATGAGTAAAAGCTACAAAGTTGCAAAGAAGACCATTAACATGGGTGAGAAGAAGGGTCAGACACTCTTTTCTGTTAGACCTTACAGTTACGGAACCTTGACCACCGAGGAGGTTGCTAACCAAATCGCAGTGGAGTCTACAGCTACTCCTGCAGACGTAAAGGCGGTACTCGACCGCTATGCTTACTACGTGAAGGAGAACCTGAAGAAGGGTTACGACATCGAGTTGCTTGGATTCGGCAAGCTCTTCATCCGCTTCATTACCGGCAAAGCCGTAGAAGATGAGAGTAAGGCGAACGCTAAACTCGTCAAGAGTCTCGTTCCAGCCTTCCGTCCTTCTTTCACCAAGTTGCAGAATGGTACTCGTCTCTACAACCTGATTCCTGATTCCATCGAACTCGTCAAGTACGGTGAAGAGAAGAAGGATAAGACTACCGGCGGTGAAACCACTGGCGGAGAGAGTACTGGTGGTGAGACTACAGGCGGCGGTTCCGGCACCGAGGCTGGCGGAACTGGTTCCGACAATGGTGACGGATTGGAATAGTCTCCAACTCTGGCAGTGCCTTACCTCTCTAAAAGGGAGGCACTGCTAAACTCTGATAATTTATTGTTTCATTTAAATTTTATTGATTATGAAAATGTTTCGTTCTAACTCTGAATCAAATCCAAACAAGATTTCCTGGACTCAAATCGTAAATGCCATCGTACAGGCGCTGATTGCTGCTCTCACGGCACTGGGAGTAAGCTCGTGCGCGAGTGCCTTATAGCAATGTTGAGTGTTGAATGTTGAATTATTCCTATGACGAAAGATACATTTCCAATGAACATTGGCGGGGGGAAGGTACGTTCTGAGCGCATGCTCCTCGCCAAAGTGGAGAACGGCAAGAACATGATGTCTGCCGACTCTGTGAGATTTCTGGTACTGCATTGCTCGGCTACCCGATGCAATCAGGACTATAGTGTGGAACAGCTGCGCCGTGACCATAAGGCTCGTGGGTTTTATGACATCGGCTACCACTTCTACATCCGTAAGGATGGTACGATGACGCAGCACCGTAAGCTGCTGGAGGTGGGGGCTCATGCCAGACCTTATAATAGATGCTCTATCGGCATCTGCTATGAGGGAGGGCTCGATGAGCAAGGCAAGCCTTGCAACACCATGACAACTGAGCAGGAAACGAGACTCATTGATCTTTTCAGGAATCTGAAGATTCTCTTTCCGAAAGCGAAGATTGTGGGCCATCGGGACTTGCCTGGGACTACTCCCAAAGAGTGTCCGTGTCTGGATGCTGGAAGCTGGGCTGCCCGACACCGCCTTGATTAACTCTTATAACTCCTTTTGGCTGGCATTGCCAGCCTTCACTTTTTGCCATGGCTTCGCCGTCGTCTCCTGCAACAGTGGACGTAACCTGTGAGTGTATATTTGTCTCTTTCATCATGCGAATCAAGTTCGTTTTTTGATGTCGTTCATCTGAATCTCGATATAAGAGACACAGAATCTCTTTGCAAAAATACGAAAATTGTTGGAAACTAGCAAATTATGCGTGTTAAAAAATTAATATCATTCTACGATAATCAACATTATTTTACTATTCTTTTCGTACATAATTTCCTAAGTCGTTGATTGAACGAAAGTTTTCGGTTTTTCTGTGTCTCTTATATAAAGATTCAGGAAAATTGGTTCATTTTGGTTCATTTTACAAAATCCCTCTTTTTGTTCTTTTTTGCAGCTTATAGGGCTGCCAGTATTTTGGCGTTGGCACCATCTACCAGTCCCTCCTCACCACCAATTACCGCAAGCCGATAATTGATGGGAAAATCAGAGATGACAGATACACCTGAGACAATTGCCTCTAAACGAACAAAGGGGAACAACCAGTCTTTGGTCGTTCCCCTTTGTTCGTTGTATTCATTCTGATTACATCACATGATTGTCAAAATGGCTTTAATTGCATATCATCCCGTCCTTCCTTGTTGATAAAGCGAGCTGCACTCGGCAATTTGAAAGCCAGCTTTCATTACACTCACTGGCATCACTTTTTCCCATTAAAGAAGGTATTTTTCTACCTCTCCGTCTCTCCTGCAAGGAAAGACTTTTTTCGAAAACCTACCCGTCCTTCCTTACCCTTAAGGAAGGCTCCACCTCTCATCTCGGTCTTCTCCCCTCAGGGAAGAAGAAGGAAACCGCCCTGCTCGGTGCTCGGAACCGCTACGCTATAAGGTTGACGGGGCATCAAAGCCCTCGCCAAATTGTGCGGGATGGGACCGCCTGGGTATAACTTGCTATAATTTGCTATAAACTTGCTATAGCTTGCAGGTTGGGGGTGCATAGGAACAGCTTGCAGATTGAGACCACCATTTTTGTTCCTCATTGCAGTATCGCTCTGCACTTGTCGCCACTCGAATGGGGAATATTATTTTTATTCTACTTTTGAGAGGATTACCTCTGGAGAGGTACCCATCAGTGTTATGGCGGAAATCTTATGACCGCCATTGACCATATGTTCCAAAATGGAACAAAAGAGCAATGCCCTATTTGCTAAAACCATCAAGCACGTCTTGCTTGATTCTCTTAGCAACATCCAATTGTTCTTCGCGAACCATTATATGAATATACATATCGTTACCACAAGCATCAATGCAAATTGGTAAATCAACAACATTCATATCTAATAACCCTTGAAGCTTTTGAAACAAACTTGTAAAAAGTCTGTTACGATAATACTGTACAGAAAAGCCTTCTGCCTTTTTACGAGCATTCATCGGAACATCGGCTATATCATCGCATACATAATACAATATCACATTGTCATGAGACCTGAAGAAGCTATAAATTTGATTAGAGATAAGTGATAAATCCCGAATCCCTGTCACATGTTTATAACTACCTATTCTGTTGAGATATATTCCCCATACCTCAACATCAGACTTTTCTAAGGCGGAATTTATTTCGGATGACAAAAATCTCGCTCCATCATTCAGAATTCGCACGATATATATATCACCCGTTTTGCTTGTAAATCTATATTCAAATGCATCCATTACATAGCAATATCACAAACCTCGCATCCTCGTTTTGCCATATCTTGCAGCTGAGCTGCCTTATATGCCTTCATACGCTTCACCCACTCTGCTACCTTTGGGGAATCGCTTTTAATAACTAATGTTTCTTTTATTTCTATCATTGTATAACCTCCTATAATAAAGACTGCTGCAAAGATACTACTTTCTGACGTAAACACCAAGGAATTAAGAGAAAAAATGCATTTATTAACCTATACTTGGCTTATGGCTAAACATCACAATGCACAAAATGATTCTGCTTCCTTACCGGTTCTACGGCGATAGTCATCACGCATTCGCTTCTCCATTTGTGATATGTATTCTACCTTTCGCTCCCTAGAAGCCTTGAAGCGACGCATAAAATCTGCTTTTTTTCTTCTATGTTCATAACGTAAGTTTTGTTTCGACTCCCCTGTCCCCCTCTTGCGAAGAGGGGGTCCTTACCCTATACCCAAGCCCTAAATCCCTACCATAGGGATTAGGGATGTAACCGCCCTACTCGGTGCTCGGAACCGCTACGCTATAAGGTTGGCGGACCATCAAAGGTCTTCGCCATATTGTGCGGGATGGGACCGCTGGGCTGTTATGGGGATCAGCTTGCAATTATATTGCTGAAAGTGAGTGTATGGAGGGGGCTTGCAGGTTAAGCCCACCAGAATTGTTCCTCATTGCAGTATCGCTCTGCACTTGTCGCCACTCGAATGGGGAATATTCAGGATGTGACAGCATCGGTCTATGGGATGACCATATGACCAATGTTCAAGCACGATTTACAACGAAATCTATTAAGATATTCATATCTATAAAAACTCTCATAATGCATATTTTTTATCAACCAACGCATCTAAGCTATTTTCATCTGCCGGTATCGGCTTGCCACCTTTTGCCTTTAATGTTTTAACATAAGACAAAGCATCATTAAACTCAGCAGTTTCTAATAGCTTTTGCTTAGGTTGTACCTTTTGCAAAAACAAAGAAATCGCCTTTTCTATTGCAGCTGTCACACTAATATTATGTAATTTAGCATAACTTTCTGCACCTTTATATATATTGCTGTCAATTGCTATTGTGTTCATAATTGTATCTCCTTTTTTGCCTGCAAATATAAGTTTTTTCTTTGAAACTACCAAATATTTGGGGGAGTTTTTACAACTCTGACCAATTACTTGTAGAGGTCTATGTTAATATCGAATGGTGAAGCGAAATCTTTCAGCATTGCATGCTTCGTAATAAGCAGCTAACGCCCTATTACATTTTTCGACTCCCCTGTCCCCCTCTTGCGAAGAGGGGGTCTTACCCTATACCCAAGCCCTAAATCCCTACCATAGGGATTAGGGATGTAACCGTCCTACTCGGTGCTCGGAACCGCTACGCTATAAGGTTGACGGGGCATCAAAGCCCTCGCCAAATTGTGCGGGATGGGACCGCCGGGGGACAACTTGCTATAACTTGCTGGTTGAGACCACCATTTTTGTTCCTCATTGCAGTATCGCTCTGCGCTTGTCGCCACTCGAATGAGGAATATTATTTTTATTCTACTTTTGACAGGATTACCTCTGGGGAGGTTCCCATCAGGGTTATGGCGGAGTAATCCATATTATGTGTAATCATACGATTGCCTTCTTTACTAACTGTTCGGAATTTCCGAACAGTTGCTGACAGCATCAATTTTCTGAAGACTTACCTATTTGTCATATTCTTCTAGGAAGCGTTTGATCATGGAAGTTACGGCTTGCGGAGACCGCTTGACATGAACTATCCCAATAATTACAATTTGCTCGCCATCTATCAAATAATAGACACGGTTGGGAGCTAACAACAAGTGGCGTATAACCATATCCTGACCAGATACCCACGAAGTGTAGCGAGCATCATATATGCCATGTGTGGAATATTGAGCCAGTTCATCTGTCTTTTCCAAGATATTATGGAGAACTTTTTGAGAGGTTAATAAGCCAAAATGTTCTTCCACATAGTCCATGACTTCATCTAACTGCGTCAAAGCCAAGTCAGACCAAACTACTTCCATCCTCTTTTTGCTTTGATAAAAGACTCAACTTGCGAATTTGGAATGCAGCGACCTGCTCTATTTTCCTTCAGAGCATATTCTGCAGCCGCAATCATCACCTCACGTGGTATCCCATGAATCGAATTAGTCGACTCACTTATATCAACATCGCCCAAAGAAGACTCAATTTTAGCTATCAAGGAATATTTATCCTCAATGCTTAAATTCCTGATTTCATCCCAATAAGGAATGGTTCTATCTTGTGATACATTACTTATCAACATAATACATTCTCCTTTATTTTAATCTTTGTCTGCAAATTTACGACTTTCTTTCGTAATCACCAAGGAATTAAGAGAAAAAATGCATTTATTAACCTATACTTGGCTTAGGGCTAAACATTACAACACACAAAATGATTCTGCTTCCTTACCGGTTCTACGGCGATAGTCATCACGCATTCGCTTTTCCGTTTGTGCTGATTTTTCTACCTCTCCGTCTCTCCTGCAAGGAGAGCTCCACCTCTAACCAAGCCTTCCTCAATAGTCTTTACGACCCCTTCGGTTCCCCTTGTAGGGGACAGAAACCTCAGGAGGAAGGATGTAACCGCCCTACTCGGTGCTCAGAACCGCTACGCTCTAAGGTTGGCGGACCATCAAAGGTCTTCGCCATGGTTGTGCGGGATGGGACCGCTTTGCTATAACTTACTATAACATTTTACTCAGATAACTCATAGTTTTTTTTATGCAACAAGATCATTCTACGACTTAATCTTCTTCAACGACTTCGAGTAAATTTCTACTTATCGTAAGCGTTGCACCACTGATATACTTGATTTCGCTGCCGATGACGGCTTTCTTGCCATTATAACTCTGTACGTATGCTTCCACACCTTTCATGCTGCCTGCTACCACTCGCACTTTGATACCTTTCTTCAAAGGAACAGGGGCAGCAGTGACGGGCTCTTCATCATTCTCTACAAAATATCGATAGTTGGCAACAACCTGGTCGGGAATTTGGTATATTTTCCTTTGACCTGGCATCGTCAGCATCTTATACACATCCGAACGGAAGCGGATATTGTCAAGTTGTCTCGGAGAAACATTGCAAAAGATAAAGGTGGAAAGAAATAGCTTTTCTTTCACTTTTCGCTTATTAGAACGTTTGTCTATATAAACTACTTTTACCTTGGGAATCCAGTAATCAAACCAAACATGATTGTGATTAAGATTGATTCGTATAGAATCAGCTATTCTCGTTTCACAATTCACTCTCACTACAGCCACATACCATCCTGCATCAGCAGGTTTTTCAAGCCCTTCATTAGGCTTTTCCGGAACCTTTTTCTTAGCGTTTTGTTCACTTTTTGCCACGGCTTCGCCGTCATCCCCTGCAATAGTGGACGTAACCTGTGAGTGTATATTTGTCTCTTTCATCATGCGAATCAAGCTCGTTTTTTGATGTCGTTCATCTGAATCTCTACATAAGAGACACAGAAACTCTTTGCAAATATAAGATAATTGTTGGAAACTAGCAAATTATGCGTGTTAAAAAATTAATATCATTCTACGAAATTCTACATTATTTCAGCATTCTTTTCGTACACAATCTTCTAAGTCGTTGATTGAAAGAATATTTTCCGATTTTCTGTATCTCTCATGTAAAGATTTGGGAAAAATCTGTGAGCATCTGTGAAATCTGTGGGAAAAACAAAAAAGCCTCAGAAATCTTTCGAAATCTGAGGCTCTTGATAAAAGGAGGCGGCTACCTACTCTCCCGCATTGCATTGCAGTACCATCGGCGCAAGT
>OCHF01000173.1_pt1 | contig 53011 bp, 58 predicted proteins | sample 1538851 | NCBI WGS metagenome assembly OCHF01 (sample SAMN04571730, study PRJEB22368) | human gut metagenome | biome: human gut; material: stool | host: Homo sapiens | place: Luxembourg | collected 2012-12-07
ATAATTCTACATTCAGACCAAGGATGGCAATATCAAAATAAGAGGTATCAGAAGTTATTAAAAGAAAAAGGCATTATCCAAAGCATGAGCCGAAAAGGCAATTGCTTAGATAATGCCGTAATAGAAAATTTCTTTGGTTTGCTAAAAAGCGAATTATTCTATTTAAAAAAATTTAAATCCGTTGAAGATTTTATAAAAGAGTTAAAATCTTATATAAAATATTATAATACAAAACGGATAAAGATAAAACTAAAAGGACTTAGTCCTGTAGAATACAGAATTAAGTTTCAATTAGTAGCCTAATTAATATGTCCAATATTTTGGGTGCACATCAAATAAATGTATACGTCTTTTATATCTTAATCGTCATAAATGCCTTTTAATAAAGTTTCTTTACGTAAAGATAAGCATTCGCAATTTCTATCTTGCTGGGCTAAAGAACGAATTGTATCTAAAAGAATTTTGCTGATCATAGGTGCATCATCATAGAAGATATCTTCTAATACTTGATGAGACCATGGTTTGATACCTTCGCCATAATTTACTACATAGTAAAGACCAGCATAACAAGCTCCGATTTCACGAGCGAGATATACTTCAGGGCAGATGGATTGACCTACAATATCTGCATGACCATTTAACATAGCGATTTCCGCAGGGCTTTCAAAATGACGACCGTCTGTATTAGCATAAGTGCCACGTGTAAAAATTCTACCGCTGAAATGTTTACGTGTATTTTTGATTAATTCTTCACGCATTTGAGGACAAAGTGCATCACGCATAACAAGTAAATATTTGCCTTCAAGCCCAACATCTTTGCGAACGGACATATCAAGATAATCATCAGGAATGAGAAAATCTCTAGTGTCTAATAATTTATTAATAGTACCTACGCCACCTTCAGAGAAAATGCGTTTTACACCAGCTTCGCGGAAAGTCCAGAATAATTGGCGGGAAGCATCAGCACGATTGACACCACTTCTCCAACCATGCATTTTACAAGTTAAAACGCGTGTACCTGCTACTTCAAATAAGCGAAGCTCAGTAGTTTTGCCATAAGGTGTATCAAAAACCATGCGGTCTTGAATAATTTTTACATCATCACATTTAGCACCTAATGGAAAATTGCTGGATAATGTGCCAGAACCACCGATAATTGCAAAATCGGCTTGAGGAATGTTTTGTGTATTCATAAAAAATCTCCTTAATTGAATTTTATTAAAATCGACGAATGATATTATATTCTGTATCACGTTGAGCTGCTTTAAAATCAGCTTTTTCGATTGTATTTACCATTTTGTCGATAGACATTTGATAAGCAGTACCAGCTGCACGAACAACATTTTCTTCAAGCATGATACTACCTAAATCATCAGCACCAAAAGCTAATGTTATTTGTCCAATTTGTTGACCTTGTGTAACCCAAGAACCTTGAATATGAGAGATATTATCAAAATAGAGTCTAGATACGGCTAGAGTTTTTAGATATTCCCATGAGGATAATTTATTGCCACCTAATTGAGTATTTCCAGGTTGGAAAGTCCACATGATGAAAGCTCTGAAACCACCTGTTTTATCTTGAAGGTCGCGGACACGTCGCATATGTTCAATGCGTTCTTCAATAGTTTCGCCGAGTCCTAAAACCATAGTAGCTGTACTTTCCATGCCGATAGAGTGAGCAGTTTCCATTACTTTTAGCCAATCATCTGTCATAATTTTTTTAGGGCTTACAATTTTACGTACGCGGTCAACTAAGATTTCAGCTCCACCACCTGGAAGTGAAGCAAGACCAGCAGAACGTAAATCTTGTAGAGTTTCTTTGATAGATTTATTAGCTATCTTGGAAAAATGAAGTATTTCTGCTGGAGAAAAAGAATGGATTACAATATCAGGAAAGACTGTTTTGATGGTATTAATCATATTTAAGTAATATTCAAAAGGTAAAGAAGGGTGCAGGCCTCCTTGTAACATGATTTGTGTACCACCAGCTTCTTGAGTTTCCTTTACTTTTTGTAAAATAGTTTCTATTGGCAATAAATAAGCGTCTTTGTGATTTTCACGACGGAAAAAAGCACAGAAACGACATTCATTGAGGCAAACATTAGTGTAGTTGATATTGCGGTCTACAATGAAGGTAACAGTGTTGCCAGGATGTTTTTCTTGGCGGATTTTATTTGCTTGTTGACCTAATTCTAAAATATCACCATGTTTTAAAAGGTCAATAGCTTCTTTATCAGAAAGTCTGTTCATTAATCATACCTCTAATTTATTTTTCGATATAAAGAATCACGTTGAACAGGTGTATAGCCTGTTTCGGTGATGATTTTTTGCAATTGTGTAGTAGTCATTTTCTGACCTGTTTTAGCACCAGCAGCATGAATGATTTGTTCTTCTTCAACTGTACCATCTAAATCATCAGCACCAAAAGCAAGGGCTAATTGAGCGATAGGCAAGGTGAGCATCATCCAAAAGGCTTTGATATGAGGAATGTTATCCAATACGAGTCGAGAAATAGCGATGAAACGCAAGCTTTCATAAGATGTAATAGGTTTTATATTCTCTAATTGAGTATTTTGCGGATGAAATGGGAATGAAATAAAAGCTTGGAAGCCATGTGTTTCATCTTGAATTTCTCTAAGTGTGAATAAATGCTGTAATCTTTGTTCTATAGTTTCAATATGACCATAGAGTTCAGAAGCATTAGTTTTCATACCGAGTTTATGAGCTGTTTTTATAGTTTCAATCCATTCTTGTGTATTGGCTTTGTTTGGGCAGATTTTAGCACGGATTTCATCATCTAAAATTTCTGCTCCACCACCTGGGAGGGAATCAAGACCTGCTTGTTGTAAAATAGTTAAGACTTCGTAAATACTTTTTTGAGAAATCTTGGCAAAATGAACTATTTCCACAGGTGTAAAAGCTTGAATATGCACGTTAGGTAAAAGTTTTTTTATGGATTTAATGATTTCTATATAGTAATTAAAATCGTTAGTAGGATGGAGAGAGCTTACAATGTGTATTTCTGTTAGTCCTTTGACATGAGCGATAGTGTCTTTGATTTTAGCTTCAACATCTTCTTTAGTTAAGACAAAACCTCGTTTATCGCCATCTTCGCAAGAAAAAGCACATAGAGGGCAATTAGCAGTGCAAATGTTGGATAAATTTATATGGCGGTTAATATTATAATAGACTTCTTTTTGGCTATGACGTTCTTTGGCTTTTCTTGCCCATGAAGCTAAGTCTAAAATATCAGCGTGTTTGTATAAATATAGTGCTTCATCAAAAGATAAACGCTCTCCATTTTGAGCTTTTGTTATAGCTTGTTGATTGATATTCATAAATAAAAATCCTTTACAAAATAATTAGCTTAATATGTTCTGATTATATTGAAATTGCAATCACATTCAGCAGGTATTCTGCCTGTTTGTTTGATTAAATTGATTAAATTATCACGAGTAAGGGCTTTTGGTGAATTTGCGCCGGCATCGTGCATGATTTTTTCTTCGCTGATAGTGCCATCCACATCATTTGCACCAAAGCCTAAAGCTAATTGAGCGATAGGTAAAGTGAGCATTACCCAATATGCTTTGATATTATGAATGTTATCAAGCATTAATCTACAGATAGCCATAGTTTTTAAATCGTCCCAAACATTAGTGCGATGAACAGTTTTACCTAATTTTGTATTAGCAGGGTGGAATGGGAAGCAAATAAATGTCTGAATGCCACCTGTTTCATCTTGAAGATTGCGAAGTGTGATTAAATGGTCAACACGTTCTTCAATAGTTTCAATATGACCATAGAGCATGGAAGCGTTTGTCTTGATACCGAGCTGATGAGCAGTGCGAGAAACTTCTAACCATTCTTGAGCTGTAGCTTTATTAGGGCAGAGTTTTTGACGAATTCGGTCATTTAAAATTTCAGCTCCACCACCTGGCATAGCTTCAATACCTGCATCTTTTAATTCTTGTAATACTTCACGAATGGATTTTCCGGAAATCTTAGCAAAATGAGTGATTTCCACGCCAGTAAAACCTTTTAAATGAAGTTGAGGAAATTCTTTTTTGAGCATTTTAATAATATCTACATAATAAGAAAAAGGCCAATCAGGATGTAATCCACTTACAATATGAAGATTTTTCATATTTGGATCTTTGCAGGCATTGGCTACTTTATTATAAATTTGCTCCATAGTCATAGCATATGCTTTTTTATCTGTAGCTTCACAGCCGAAAGCACAAAAATCACAAAGAGCTGTGCAAATATTAGTTAAATTTAAATGACAATTTACATTGTAATAAACGTAATCTCCGCTGATACGTTTACGCACTAAATCTGCAAGATAACCTATGCGAGCAAGGTCATTGGAGGCGAAAAGAGCCAAACCATCTTCTTTTGTTAGACGCTCATTATTTAAAATCTTTTGTTCTATTTTATCTAATGTATTAATCACGAGAACACCTCTTAAGTTAAAAAATTCACTTATTAGATTTTACTCTTTTTTTATATATGTATCAACTATAATTATTGAATAGGAAAATAAGTTTTATAAATATTATTAGTGAATAAAATTTTGTGCTATAATAAAAAATACTTATTAATTTTGATGAGGAAGGATTTTTATGGATAATTTGATTTTTAGCTTGAATGCGACCATACCAGTCTTTTTGATGATGGTATTGGGTATGATTTTTCGCAAAATAGGATTATTTGATGAAGCTTTTATTACAAAAATGAATAAATTTGTATTTGTGGTGGCTTTGCCTGCATTATTATTTGAAGATATTGGCTCTGCTAATTTTTATGAAGCTTGGGATACTACATATGTTTTATATTGTTTTGGGGCAACTTTGCTCAGTATATTGATTTCTTTTTTTATTTCTATACCTTTTAGAAAAAATGTTTCTCAAGGTGAATTTGTGCAGGCTGCATATCGCAGTAGTGCTGCTATAATTGGTATGGCTTTTGTACAAAATATTTATGGTGATTATGGTATGGCTTCTTTGATGATAATAGGTACTGTGCCTTTGTATAATGTGATGGCGGTTGTTGTATTGGCCTTATTGAAACCTGGTCAAAGTAGTTTAACTTTTGCCTTGATGAAAAAAACTATTAAAGGTATTATTACTAATCCTATTATATTAGGTATAGTAGTGGGTGTTATTTGGTCACTTTTGAAAATTCCAACTCCAGTGATTGTACATAAGACTGTATCTTTGCTTGCTGTTTTGGCTACACCTATGGGGCTTATGGCTATGGGAGCAGCATTTAAGTTTCAGGGATTTAGTCAAAATATAAAGCCTATTATTGTTTGTAGTGTTATGAAATTAGTTGTATTTGTAGTATTATTTATGCCATTTGCTATTTATTTAGGTTTTACAGAAAGTAAATTGGTCGCAGCATTGATTATGTTGGGTTCAGCTACAACTGTAAGTTGCTATATCATGGCAAGGAGCATGGGCCATGATGGTAATTTGACTGCTGGAACAGTAATGCTAACAACACTTGGAAGTGCGTTTTCATTGACTTTCTGGTTATATATACTAAAATGTTTGAACTTAGTATAATAGAATTAAAATCTAAATTGGTTGCCATTTTTATTTGGCTTATATATTTTTAAAATAGTTGAATGATATCTAGTTTATGTATATCTTTAAGAAATAGATAGCGTTTATTCATGTATTTAAAGGCGGTATTATCTACCGCCTTTTTTATTTGTATATAATATAAATTAATACTTATTTAGTAATTTACTTCATTGTATATTTTCTGCTATACGTTCTAACATTTCAGATAAACGCCAAAATCCATTATTTCTACATTCGGATGCTTTTTTTTTGAAGAATATTAATTTTTTCATCTAATGTTGCATTAAAAAGATTAAATATTTTAATATAATTATTTGATGATTCAATATTATTTTTATAAGCATCTATTAATATCTTAGAATTAAGAGTTTCTATTAAAGTAGCAATTTTTTTGTTAATAAAAAATCCATCTTTATCACTTGGTATATTAATAAGTAATGTTCCTATATAATGTAAAGTAGGAGAATAAATATCTTTTTTCTTACCTAAAGATAAAACATTATTTATCCATTCACACAATGAATCAATATTTATAAAATCTTTTTTTATAGCGTTATCAATATTTATATTTGTTAATAAATTTTGATAAACATGTCTTTCATTAAAATCAATAGGACTGTATATTTTTTCTAATAGATTTATATAATATTTGGAAGATGTTAATAATTTCTTATCAAAATATTCGATTTGTATTTTTGAAGAAAAAATTGTAGCTTTTAAAGATATAATTAATAGTTCTTCTAATAATTCTAGATTTGAACAATGAGTAATTAACCAAGATATAAGTTTTTTTAGATAGTAATCTAAATTTCCTTCTCGTATAGTATCGATATCCATATTTTTTAAAGCATTACTAATTTTCAAATATGAAGTCTCTTTATTATTATTTATTATTAATATTACAAAAATCTGAATAACATCAGCAAATCTATTAGCTTGCATTAAATTATCAATGATATCGTCTATAATCAAATAATTATTGGATTTAGTAAGAGAAAAGAGATTAGTATTTTCCCAATAATATAATTGAGCATTTTTTGACAAGCTATTAATAGTATTTAATAAGTCTTTGTCTAAGTAAACCCATCGTAATATTTTTGCTTTGTCTAAATCGTTGGCTAAGGATTTTAGAATTATGTGAAATATATGTTCATTATTTAATATACCATGATATAAATATTTTTGAGTATTATCATAATCTCTTAAAAATATATCTACAAATGTTATTGCATCATCATCTGTAATGAAATCACTCAAATATGAAAATATGCTACAAGGATTTTCTACTTTTTTTTGCGAATTCTATAATACCGTCTAATCCTGAAGAATGATAGATATTTTGTATAATACTTTTTTGTTGGATAGAAAGTTTGTTGTTGTTAATATCATCTAAATAAATCATATCAGCAGAATTAGTGAAATATAAATACTTTTCTATTTTAGAAGTATCTGGTATTGATTCATCAAGAATTTTATTTAAGGTATCTAAATTTAGATTAAGATTGTGAGTATTATCTTTTTCATAAAAATATTTTTTTCTATAGATAAGCATTTTAGATTTTAACCATAATAAATATTTATCTTTTATATTAAATGAATCTAAATTTTTAGAAAGTATCTGTATTAAATTTTCAAGTTGTCTATTATCTGAAGTATAATATTCTTCTTGTAATAATATAGATAGTCTATTAACATTATTTGTTGCTTTTTTAAATAATAGATTGTAAAAGAAATTTGTAGTATCAAGGTCTAAATTAAAATAATCAATATTATTAATATCAATTTTTTTTAAGTATTTGAATTGTATAGGACTTATAGTAGTTGTAAAATATCCTATTATTTCTAATAATAGATTCCATGCCAAGTTATCATTTATTTTAGATAAGTCGTTAAGAATAAATTCAATTTGTTCAAAATTTCTATTTTTTATAGTGACGATTCTTATTAATGTTGCAAGATATTTTAAACAATTTTCATCATATTGGCTTAAAGTGAATAAATTTTTGATTGATAAATTTAAATATCTATCATAAAAACCTAATGAAATAATATTATTTATTAATATATAGTATTTATCACAATTAAAATTAGTTGATATTTGAGAAATCTTGGAAGATAATTTTATTGATAAATACTCTAAGAAAAGAGAAGGATAAATTTCTATAACAAATGATATATTATTTTTTAAGATAGTATATAAATCTTCATAATCATAAGTAAAAAATTTAGATATTATTTTGTTTTTTATACCTTCTTTATCTCTTGGATTTAAAAAATTATACTTATATATCATAGCAGAGAAAAATTCTAATATATGAATTCTTAATGTATAGGAATATCCATCGTTTTTATTAAAATTTTTAAAGATATCATCGAGTGTCTTATTTAATAAATTATAAATATAATCGATTTTAAATTTACTAGATATTTCTTCAAAATTATCTATATTATTTGCAAATGTCCATTCTGATAATTGATATTGTATTTGTGCAGGATATTGTTTTTGTAAAGATAATATAAGGTTTTTAAAATCACTATAAGTTCTGTTTGATAATGTTTCTATTAATTCTATATCTTTGGGATATCGCTCATTCCATGAACCTAACATACAAGCAACTATAAATACTGGAATAGAAGAATCACTATCTTGAGATAAATAAATAGGTTCTAAATTAGTAAAACGTTGATTATTTTTTTCAATAGCAGACAATAATGCTATTCTGTCTTTTTGAAAAAGCACTTTATTTTGACTTCCAGTTCTACCAAAGGATTGACCTTGTAATACTATATTATTTTCTTTGTTATTATTTATACAGCTTAATTTAACTTCATATATATATTGGTTATTTTTAGTAGATGGAATGTAAATATATCCAAATGTTTTTTCTTTATAAGATATAGAACCTGTTTCAATAATAGGCTGTGGTGTTATATGTGTAGTTATCCATGTTTGATAACTAGCATCATCGAGCATCTGTTTATCTTTAGGTAATCCCATTAATTCAAGTTTATCTGTTACACCGATTATAATAAATTTATCTTTTTCAAGAGCTTCTTTTGAATTTAAAAAAGCTATAATATCTTTTATAAATGCAGGTTTTTTTTCTTTAAAATAAGGTATTTGTTTATAATCTAAGTAATTAGATTCATTAGGTAAGTTTTTTAATATATTTATAATTTTATCTTCTATAAAATTCATAAAATATTACTCCTTATAGTAATTAATAAAAGTATTATAACATAAAAAATACACCTCAAAGGTTAATTGGAATAACTTTTAAGGTGTATCTTTTTTTATATGATATTTTATTTAGAAGAGGCAAGATAGTTATCTAGGGTTTCTTGAGCATGTTGGGCTAATTGGGTATTAATTTTTGCATCTAAAGTGTTGATTATATCTTGTAATTGAGTTTTGCTAAGTCCTGCATTGATACCAATATTTAGATGGGATAAAAGTTGACTTTCTGTTCCGTTCATACTTGCTAAAGCAGAGATTGTAGCAATTTCACGTTCTGGATAAGTCAAGATATCGCGAGCAAATAAATCACCAAAAAGATGTGCTTTCAACATGTAATCAATGCCAGAAGAACTAGCAATATTCACTGGTGCTCCTGCTAATTGAGTTTGAACTCTAGTACCTAGAGATAAAATATCTGTATTTGCTGGTAGTGGTGTTGCATCATTGCCCATAGTGTCATGAATATTTTTGCTTTGTCGTTCGGATAAAACTTCATCTACAGTAGCAAGACCATTTAAAGCACGAGGAAAACCACAATAAGCATAGAGATGAACCATTATTTCTTTTGTTTCGTTGATAGTTAATCCATTATCTAAGCCTTCATTTACAGCTGTTTTTAAATTATTTAAATCTCCAGTAGCTGTATAAGAAGCGATAGGAATGATAGCTTGCTGTTTTGCTGTCAAAGAACCAGCTTGATAATTAGCAAAACTAGAACTTATGCCTAAGAATAAAACACTACAAAAGGTCAATATAGATAATAAGTATTTCATAAATATCCCTCACTTTTAAATGAATTTTATTAAAGATTATAGCCTATTTGATATGCTTGATTAGGGAATTCTGTACGTTCAATGATAGGACGAGAGCCACAACCAATGGCTAAAACTTTGCCGATATCTTGCCATTCCATATAACGCACTAGCGTTTCATAATGGTGAACTAAAGCTTCCATAGTCCAATCAGCACTATTATAAGCAGTTGCCATTAAAATTGATTTTTTACGATGTAAGGAGCCTGTACGTGAATAAAATCTGTCAACAACAGTTTTTATTTGTGCGGACATACCCTAGTAATAAAGAGGTGTAATTAAAACAATTAAATCCGCACCAATTAATTTTGGCATGAGTGTTTGTTCAATAGCATCGTTTTGAATACAAGGCCCATTCATACCACAATGGTCGCAACTTTGGAAGGATGAATATCTTCAAATGCAGAATTAAAACGAAAGACTTCATGTCCTGCATTAGTTGCTCCTTCGATAAATTTATCAGCTAATAAAGCTGAGGTTCCTGCTTTATGGGAGCTACCTGTAATAACTACAATTTTCATTTTATTTTCTCCTATATGATCATTAGCATTAGCTGTTGTTTGAGGTTTATTTGTCAATGCGGATAATCCACAACCACTCAAAAATAGAGTCAATAAACCTGAGCCACTTAATTTGATAAAATCTCTACGGTTCATGATAAATAACCTCATTGATTAGGCATAGTTTCAATAGTTACTGTACCTGATAGCTCAGATACTATATCTTCACCAGAAATAACATGGCCTAATTCATATAAATCATTGTTAGCACGGAAATCATCATAGAAAATAACAACATCTCCCCATGGCTCATAATAAGCTAAAGTTCCTATTTTAGGTGTGGCTTTAGGTGTGCTTTCTGTATTTAATTTATTTATTTTTTCATTTGTACTATAATCTTCTAAATCTATGGATAGTGGTAATTGATTATATAAATCATTAGCAGATGGACTATTATTTAATTCGATTTCAATAGTTTGATTATTAGTAGTTGTTAATTTTATAATTTTAGTTTGTGTTGAAGTTGATGAAGAGGTGGTTTCAGTTGTTGTTTTTACATTAGTATTAGCTGTAGTATTATCTTGAGTTGGTTCTACTTGAGCATTGCAAGCTGTTAGAGAAAAGGTCATTAATAATAAACTTAGCAGTAAAAAGATTTTTTTCATGATAATAACCTCCTGTATGTTTATTTTTTATCTAATTTATATAAAATATGTGATAAAATACAATCTTTTGTTTGAAGATTAAGAAAGCTTTTTCGTAAATAGTTAGATAAAATTATGAAAGTAGCTACGATAAATAAGTAATCCACAAGAAATGATAGTAAAAAATTTCACTGCATATGCCACTTACAAAAGAAACTACATGTATGATAAATGCAGAAAAAATTGCTTTAATGAAGAAAAATGCTATTTTAATCAATACAGCTAGAGGAAAAGTTATCGATACACAAGCTTTAGCTGATGCTTTAAATAAGGGGAAAATTGCTGGTGCGAGCATTGATGTTTTTGATACAGAACCACCTATTAAAGCAGAAAACCCATTGTTGACTGCAAAAAATGTTGTGTTATCTCCACATATTGGATTTGATACGCAAGAAGCTATGCAGAAAAGAGCTATTATAGCTTTGGAAAACATTGCAAAATGGATTAAGGGGAAACCACAAAATATTATGTAATATTTTATAGAAGACATTAGAAAATATATTTATATAAAGATATGGTCTGATTTTATAGTGCTTTATTCTAGCAAATTTATAACTTGTAATCAAAGATATAGATATGCTATTATAGTACTAGTAGGTTTAAGTTTGTGGGGAGGATAAATATGTTATTGACTATTTTGATGATTATAGATGCGTTAGTAGCAATTGGCTTGATTGCTTCTGTGCTTATGCAAGAAGGTAAAACTGCTGGCATGGGAAGTTTATCAGGACAAAATGAAACGGCTTTTAGTAGCAGTGCTCGCGGTATGGACGCATTGATGGCCCGTTTCACTGTGTTTTTTGCTGTACTGTTTATGATAATTACTTTAATCATAGCTAAAATGGTAGCATAAAAAACTATTCTCTATCTATTTGAATTAATTTAAAGTAGATAGAGATTTTTTTTTATCAAATAGTGGTGTAATATTTTATTTAATAAGTCATTTATAATAATATTTTAAAATTTAGGAGGTATTTTTATGATTACTAGTGGTGCAGAGCCATTTTTGTTACCTGGAGGTTCAAAAGGAGTATTATTGATACATGGATTTACAGGCTCGCCTTCTGAAATGATATTATTAGGAAATTATTTATATAGACAAGGCTATACTGTGTTGGGTGTGCGTTTAGCTGGTCATGGTACGACTGTAGAAGAAATGGCTAATACTAATTGGCATGAATGGTATCATAGTGCATGTGATGGATATCATTTATTGCGTGGCATTTGCAGTGAAATATCTGTTATAGGTCTATCCATGGGCGGTTTATTAGCTATGCGAATTGGCAGGGATTTCCCTGTGAAAAAAATAATTTCAATGTCTGCTCCTGTATATATAGCTAATGAACGCAATTTAAGATTTTTACCACCACTTGAAAAATCAGTGGGACGATATCAGCGTAAAAATAGACGAGAATTACCTGAACTAGCTAAAAGATACAATGTATCTTATAATAAAATGCCACTTGTCTGTGTGCATCAATTATTAGAGATAATAGCCAAAACAAAAGAAATTCTACCAGAAATTTCAAAACCAATTTTGATTGTTCAAAGTAAAAATGACCATACAGTAAAAGAAGAAAGTGGTCAATATATTTATGACCATATTGGTAGCAAGGATAAACAATTATTTAAATTAATTTTTTCAGGTCATTTAGTTACTTTAGATATTGAACATGATAAATTATTTAATAAAATAGAGAATTTTTTGAAATAAATTATTTAGAGGTTAGATAGAGGATAAATTTATGAGTTTACAAGAAAAAATAATGAAATATATGCAAACTAAAGCAAAAAGACCGATGAGTCAGGAAGATTTATTATATGCTTTGGCTTTAGAAGCAGATGAGATAAAGCAATTATCTTCTGTGATGGAAGAATTAGAACGAAAAAATCTACTAATTCAAAATCGAAGTGGTCTATTTGGTTTACCAAAACATATGAATTTAGTCATAGGGAAGATGAGCATTACTGCTAAAGGATTTGGTTTTGTTATTCCAGATAATGGGCTAGAAGAAGGTAAAGCTAAAGTTGATGATATTTTCATTCCTGCTGGTATGTTAAATTCAGCAATGAATAATGATAAGGTTTTAGTACGCATTACTACTGAAAGAAGTAGTTTTACTAAGCGTGAAGGCGAAGTTATTCGCATATTAGAACGTGCTAATAATAAAGTTGTAGGTACATTTGAAAGCAGTAGAACTTTTGGTTTTGTAGTTCCAGATGATAGCCGTTTAAATCAAGATATTTTTATTGAAGGTCGTAATTTTAATGGGGCAAAAGTAGGCATGAAAGTAGTTGCTGAAATCACTAAATGGCCGACAAAAAATCATAGTCCAGAAGGGAAAATTATAGAAGTTCTTGGAAAAATAGGTGCACCTGGCGTAGATATTTTATCAGTAATGCGTCAATATGATTTATCAGAGCAATTTCCTGTAGATGTACAAGAAGAAGCTAAACAGATTGAGCAAGTACCTAGTAAGGCAGAATGCAATAAACGCAAGGATAGACGCCATTTACAAATTGTAACTATTGATGGTGAAGATGCCAAAGATTTAGATGATGGTGTTTATGCAGAAAAATTGCCAAATGGGAATTTTTTCTTAGGTGTATATATTGCTGATGTTAGTCATTATGTAAAAGCATTTTCACCTTTAGATAAAGAGGCATATAATCGCGGTACAAGTGTATATTTAGCAGATAGAGTAATCCCTATGTTGCCTGTGGAATTATCTAATGGTATCTGTAGTTTAAATGCTGGCGAAGATAGACTTTCCATGTGTGCAGAGATGGAAATTGACGCAAATGGCTCTGTTATTAAATACGATATTTTCCCTACAGTTATTCATGTATATCGTCGATTAACGTATAAATTAGTAAATCGCATCTTAGTGGAAAAAGATACGCAAATGATTGAGGACAATCAAGATATTTTACCATTGTTACACAATTTAGAAGTTGTATATAAAGTTTTAAATAAACGACGTCAAATGCGTGGAGCTATAGATTTTGATATTCCTGAAGTTAAGGTAAAATTGAATGCCAAAGGTCAAGCAGTAGGTCTTGTAAAACGTGAACATGGATTAGGTGAATCTATCATTGAAGAATGTATGTTAGTGGCGAATGAAACTGTAGCTGAACATATGGCTAAAAAAGAATTGCCTTTTATTTATCGTGTGCATGAAGAGCCTGTAGAAGATAAAATGTTTGCTTTAAATGAATTATTGGCTAATTTTAATTTACATCTTAATCGCAATACTGAAGGTGAAATTGAGCCTAGAGCTATTCAAGAGGTATTAAATTCTATAAAAGGAAAACCAGAAGAAAAAATCATTTCTGCTGTAGCTTTACGTAGTATGCAACAAGCTAAGTATAAGGCAGAAAATTTGGGGCATTTTGGTTTGGCTGCTAAATATTATACGCATTTTACTTCACCGATTAGACGTTATCCAGATTTAATCGTTCATCGTTTATTAAAAGAACAATTAAATGGAAAAATGACAGCAGAACGTCAAGAAAAGTTAAAATCAAGATTACCTGAAGTAGCTACACATACATCTAAACAAGAACGAGTGGCTACAGAAGCGGAACGCGAGACAACTTTAATTAAAGAAATCGAATATATGGCTCGTTTCTTGGGTGACGAATTCCATGGTATTATCAGTGGTGTTACAGCTTTTGGCATTTTTGTAGAATTAGATAATGGCATAGAAGGTTTAGTCCATGTATCTACTATGGTAAATGATTATTATGAATATGTAGAAAAAGAATATGCTCTTGTTGGTGAAATGACTAATTTCAGATATCGTTTAGGTGATGAAGTAACTGTTATTTTGACAAGGGCAAGTATAAAAGAGCGTGCTATTGATTTTATCTTAAAAGATAATGGTAAAATGCCTCTTGTTTTTGAAGATGATATAATCGCTAAACCATTTTTTGCAGAAATCAATAATAATGTGAAAAAAGATTTAAAGATTAAAGAAAACTTTTCTAAAGAAAATAAAGCAAGCAAAAAGCAAGCGGATAAATATAAACGCAAAAAACGTAAAGATAAAGAGCATAAAAAAATAGAGGAAAAAAGAAAGAAATCTATTACAAAAATAGAAGGTAAGAAAAAAGATAACAAGAAAAGTGCTTTTTATGATAAAATTTATACGAAGAAAACTCGTAAAAAAAGTGGCACCAAAGAACGTGTGCGTGATAGAGTTTCAAAAGGCAAACGCCGTAAAAAATAAATATTTTAGACAATAAGTAAGGTTGATTTTATGGGAAAGAAAAATGCAAGTGTAAAAATTGTTTGTGAAAATAGAAAGGCTCGTCATGATTATTTTATTCATGAAACATATGAAGCTGGGATTGTTTTGGTAGGTACAGAAGTTAAATCTCTTCGTGCAGGTAAAGCTAATTTAAAAGATAGCTTTGCTAAAATCAAAAACAATGAAATCTTTTTGGATAATATGCATATCAGTCCTTATGAGCAGGGTAATATTTTCAATCATGATCCACTTCGTGCTAGAAAATTACTTATGCATAAAATAGAAATAGTGAAATTATCCAGTAAAATTAAAGAAAAAGGTTTTACATTAGTACCATTAAAAGTTTATTTTAGCAAAGGTAGAGCAAAAGTGGCTTTAGGTCTTGCTACTGGTAAGAAAAATTATGATAAACGTCAAGCTTTGGCAGAAAAAGCTGCAAAACGTGATGTTGAACGTGCATTGAAAGAACGTCAAAAATATTAAATATAGCTAAGTGAGATGGTGATTAATTATTTATGTGGGAAAAGATAAAATCTATATTAACTACTACTAAGTATCAAGTTAGAATTGGCTTGGCTGTAGTATTAATATTTTTAGGCGGATATAATTTATTTTTCATCGGCGATGATGAAGGACATGGCGATAATATTTCTATAAAAATAGAAAGTGGCATGTCTACAGAAGAAATTGCTCAAAATTTGCAAGAACATGCTATAATAAACAATGGTCTTGGTTTTCGTATTTTAGCTCGTTTGGAAGGTAAGGATACTCAATTTAAAGAAGGTATTTATTATTTTCGTGTGGGTATGAATATAAATTCTGTTCTTGATAGATTGGTTCAAGGGCCAGAAAATCAAGTAGTTAGAATAACTATTCCAGAAGGCTTCACTGTAGAAGATATTGCTAATTTATTAGAAAAAGAAAATTTGACTACAAAAGAGGAATTTTGCAAAGTAGCAAAAGATTATACTCCATATGATTATATGAAGGAGGCTACAGAAAATAAGGATATCAAATATGCTGTAGAAGGATTTTTATTTCCTGATACTTATGATATTGATAGGTCTTATGGTGCAAAACAAATCATGCAAATCATGGTAGATAATTTTGACCATAGATTAAATAGTGAAATGCGTGAACGTGCTAAAGAGGAAAATTTATCTATTTTTGAATTGGTAACTATGGCATCTTTGGTGGAAAAAGAAGCTAAATTTGCAGAAGATAGACCAATTATCGCTGATGTATTTTTCAAACGACTAGAAAATCATATGATGTTACAATCTGATGCGACTATTCAATATGCTTTAGATGAACATAAGGAAGAATTTAGCATTGAAGATACAAAACTAGATTCTCCATATAATACGTATCAACATGAAGGATTGACTCCAGGGCCAATTGGAAATCCTGGTCTTGCTTCTATTGAAGCTGTATTATATCCAGCAACTACAGATTATTTGTATTTTGTGGCAGATAGTGAAGGTCATAATCATTATAGTGTAACGTATGATGAACATTTAAAAGTTATTGAAGAAATATATGGTGAATAAATAATAAGTAAGAGGAATTAAAACGTGGAAGCTTTATTTAAGCAAATGGAAGATTTTGCGAAAGAAAATAAAGTACCAATTATCAATGAAAATGGTAGAAAAGTTTTTATTGAAATAATAAAAAAATATAAGCCACAAAGAGTTTTAGAAATTGGTACTGCGATAGGTTATTCTGCATTATTAACTACTTATTATGGTGCAGAAAATGCAAAGATTATTTCTTTGGAATTAGATGAAGAACGCGCAAAACAGGCTCAAGATTTTATAAATCAATCTGCATATAAAGAGCAGATTGAAATTATTTTAGGTGATGCCGCTGAAAATATAGAAAAACTAGATAAAAATTATAAATTTGATATGGTTTTTATCGATGCAGCGAAAGGACAATATCCTGATTATTTGCAGAAAGTATTACCATTATTAGCTGATGATGGTATTATTTTAGCTGATAATGTATTATTTCGCGGTTATGTAATGAGTGAAGAAAAGCCACCTCGTCGATATAAGACGATTGTAAAAAGATTGCGTGAATATATTGCTATGGTAAGTGATACAGATAAATTTACAACAGAGATTTTTGAAAATGGCGATGGTTTGGCTTTAACTAAAAGATTGAAAACTAATTAATTATTTGGAGGAACAATGCAAAATACAATAAAAAAACCTGAATTATTAGCACCAGCAGGAAATTTAGAAAAATTAAAAATGGCTATTTTATATGGAGCAGATGCTGTATATCTTGGCGGAAAACGCTTTGGGCTTCGTGCTTATGGCGGTAATTTTTCTAAAGAAGAAATGATTGAAGGCGTTAAATTTGCTCATGAACGTGGTAGAAAAGTTTATGTAACAGCAAATATTTTTCCGCATAATAATGATATAAATGAAATTTTACCATATCTACAAGAATTGGTAGAGGTTGGTGTTGATGCTGTTTTAGTATCTGATATCGGTTTATTCATGCTCATTAAAAATGAAGTGCCAAATCTTGAAGTTCATATCAGTACACAGGCTAATAATACAAACTGGAGAGCTGTTAAAGCATGGCAAGATTTAGGAGCAGAACGTGTTGTATTAGCTCGTGAACTTTCTTTTGCTGAAATAAAAGAAATTCGCGAAAAAACTGATGTGGAATTAGAAATGTTTGTACATGGTGCAATGTGTATTTCTTATTCTGGTCGTTGCTTAATCAGCAATTATTTAACAGGTAGAGACTCTAATCGTGGAGCATGCACTCAACCTTGCCGTTGGAAATATAATTTAACTGAAGAAAAACGTCCTGGTCAATTTTTCCCTGTAACTGAAGATGAAAATGGAACATATTTCTTTAATTCTAAAGATATGTGTCTGCTTCCTTATCTAAAAGATATCATTGAATGTGGTGTAGATAGCTTAAAAATTGAAGGTCGTATGAAATCTATTCATTATGTAGCTAGTGTAGTAAGTGCATATCGTCATGCTATCGATAGTTATTTTGAAAATCTAGAAGAATTTACAATCAAACAAGAATGGATAGATGAATTAAATAAAGTTTCTCATCGTGAATATACAAGTGGTTTCTCTTATCATAAAACTTCTTGTGATGATCAAATTTACAACACAACATCTTATGAACATACATCTGATTTTGTAGGTTTAGTACTTGATTATGATGAAGAAACAAAAATTGCTACTATACAGCAACGCAATCATTTAACAGTTGGACAAGAAATAGAATTCTTCCAACCTGATGCACCTTTATTTAAACAAACTATTACAGAAATGTTTAATGATGAAGGTATTTCTATAGAAGTAGCACCACATCCACAACAGATTATCACTATGAAAATGGATAAACCTGTTGTGCCATATACAATTTTAAGACGTGATGTAGTTACTGAAGAAAATTAAATAAAAAAAGCGTTATAATCATTGAACTGCACCCCAAAAGTTGTTTTGTGTCCAACTTTTGGGGTGCAGTTCACTTTTCATTAAAAGCTTTTTTATTAAATCAAACTAGTTAAATACTTTTTAATATCTTCTATAGAATAACAAATTGCATCTGGATTTTTAGCTTTTACGGCTTCTTCTTCTATTCTTGTTCCGTACAATACAGAAGCTATTTTTACACCAACTTGTCTAGCTGCATCAATATCAGTTGGAGCATCACCAATATAAATCACTTCATCTGCTGATAATTTATATTCATCTATAACTTCTTGCATCATTTGTGGTTTTATACCTCCTTTTATGGAGCCAGTTTTTACTTTATCAAAAAGATTTTCCATTTGATACTGCTTCAAAGATATTTCACAAGTTTTTGCACCTTTACCTGTAGCCAAAATTACAATGAGATTTTTACTTTTCAAATATTTTATTAAATCCACAACACCTGCAAATGGTTTTGGTGTTATTTCTTTATGTAATCTTGCATAAGCATCATATAATAGTTTGCAAGCTTCTTCATAGTCTTTTTCATCTACAAATTTTAAAATACTACCTTCTTCTATAGGTCCAAATGTATCTGCTATTTCATCATCAGATAATTCTCTATCCATAAAAGGACTTACTGCTTCTCTGATTGACTCAATAACTAATTTTAAAGTGTCTCCTATTGTACCATCAAAATCAAAAATAACTGCTTTTAACATAAATTCGCTGTTTCCAGCTTTCACCTCTTTATCCATATTTATATCTATTATCTATCAAATAAATAACAAAATCAATTTATTATGTTTAAATATATTAATAAATAAAAAAGTGGTAGATTTTTTCTACCACTTTTTATTGCATATCTTCTATTATCTTTTCTCAAAAGTACCAAATACAATAGGTTTACCGTTTTCTACCATATGAGTGCCTCTTGCCCACACATGTTGTAATTGTAAATCTTTATCTAATACTAAAATATCTGCATCACTATTATTAGCTAAACAACCTTTTCTTGGATATAATTTAGTAAATTTAGCAATATTGCTTGTAATAATTTTTATAGCATCTGTAATCGCAATATTTTCTTTTTGTACCATATCTCTAAATTCATTTAAAATAGAAATCTGACTTGCTACACCAACGCCAATATTATTTCCAGCTTCATCAAAAATTGGCATACTACCATTACCATCAGAACTCATAGTGATATTTTCAATATTAACACCAGCTTCTAATGCTTGTTTTACAGCTTCACTGGATTTTATAGAATGGCTAGAACCGGACTCTGGACTAACACTAGAAGTTACGTCCATAATACCACCTTGTTTTGCCCATTCAATAGCTTCTTTAAATAAGCGTTTATTGCGATTTACATGAGTTGGAATAATTTGTGTCTTAGGAATTTCACCATTTTTAGTGATTTCATAAAGCATTTTTAAACCATCTTCGCCATCGCCTAAATGCATATTAACTACACCAGCTTTACCGCTAAGCATACCGCCAACACGAGCTTCTGCTGTAATTTGCTGATAAGCTTCTTTCGGAGATTGAGAAGAACGATGATCGCACATAGCAATTTCACCAGTACCAATTACTTTATCAATCAAAATAATATCATTGCGTACACTACCTGTAATTGTTGGTGTTGGAATTTCATAAGAACCAGAATAAATATATGCTGTAATACCTTCATCTTCAAGACCACGAGCTTTGGCAAGTAGACTAGCTACATGACGAGTTACACCATCTGTACCTAAAAGACCAAGTACTGTAGTTACACCAGAAGTTGTGATATCTGTTAATTGAATTTCAGGTGTTCTAGTAGCATAGCCACCTTCACCACCACCACCAATTAAATGTACATGAGAGTCAATAAAACCTGGTACTACATAATTACCTTCACAATCAACTACTTCGCAATCATATACTGCTGGTAAAGAAAGACCTTCACCTATCATAGCGATTTTTTCGCCAGCTACTAAAATATCTTTAACTCCTAAATCTTCTGGAGCAATTACATGTGCATTTTTTAATAATGTGAAAAATGTTTTTTTAGTATTCATATAATCAACCTTCTTTTATTGTAAAAATAACATAATAAAATGCATTGCCCAAATAGATAATAATGCATTAATTACACAAATTAAAATAATTGCAGGATAATGTTTAGTACTTACACCAGCAATACCTAAACAACGACCCACATTTTGTACAGGATTACCCATCAAATAAATAGCAGGTAAAAGCACTGTTACTTGCATAGCATCTAAAGAACCAGCAGTATATAAGCTCATTGCTACACCTACACCACCACCCATACTCATTAAAGCAGTGATTAAAACTGTTGCTGCTTCACCAGGAAGACCCCAAAGTCCCATTACTGGCTGGAATACAACACCAATTAATTGTAAAAGACCTGTAACATCTAAAATACGAATAATTACAAATGCCATCATTACATTTGGTAACAAACTAGTAGTACCAATAGTAAAACCTTTTCTAGCACCATCAATGAATAAATCCAAAATTGTTTTTTTCTGAATAACTTCTACTTTATTGTCGCTCATTTATCTTACCTCACTTATTGTCCAATAAATTTAAAATATAAACGCATTAAATTTGCACCCACAATTTTAAATACAAAAATTACAAGTAAAGGTACGATAATTGGTGCAAGTAAAATACTAAAAGTAGCAGCACCAGAAGAAAAGTAATTTGTTACAAAAGCACTACCACTTGTTTGATAAGTGATGATAACAGAACGTTCTTTATCTGTTAATTTTCCTTCATCAACTAATTCTTTAACCATACCAGCAGCAGCATCTGTACTTTGCATATTAGCAATATTTGCAAGTGCAGAAACACCTGGTACACCAAGTAAAGGTTTTAATAATGGGTTCATTAATTTTTGAGCAGCCTTCAATCCACCCAAACCATCAATGACATTTACAATCCCTAAAGCTAAAATAACAGCAGGAATAAGTTCTAAAGCAAATAAAAAGCCATCTTTAGCACCGCTACCGCCAGCACCTCTAAAGCTCATAGCTTTATCGGTTGGTATCTGTCCAAAACTACCATTCAATACATTGAAATCTAAAGCACGTAAAACTCCATCAGACGAAGAAAAAATCCCTGAAAATAATAAAATTGCCAACACAAAAACTACATAACCATACCATGGCACAGAGATTTTCACATCATTATTTTTCTGTTTATCCATTTATATCTCTCCCTAATAAAATATTTCACTATTTTATCATATGCAAGTTCCGTGCCAACAATTTAATAGATGCAACAATCTAATATAAAAGTACTTTTGTGTTTTATTATAAAAACCTAATGGGAATTTTATAAAACTTAAAATATAAAATTCCCATTAAAATCATTTTAAGGATAATCCTAATTTATAAAATTTTATGCCTGAAACCTCAAACTCTCGATTAATTCTTCGTTTATCAGCTGTATAACTATCAGCTTTTACTACGACATAATTATTAGACTTACAAACAAAATCGCCATCAAATTCTGGTAAATTTATTTCTGGCATGTGTATACTTGTATATTTTTCTGCTAATTTAGAAATACATTCTTCTCTTAGTAATTGCATTAAGTTATTCCATTTAGGATTATACAAAATATAGCCTAAACGTATTCCCGCACCACAAAACTTAGAATATGAACCAATTACAAAAACATTTTCAGGTATTTCTCTATTACTATTTCTCAACACTTTAGCTGAATAAGTTTCATCAACAATAGTATATTTAGCATATTCATTTCTATCTTGAAGTACTTCATGCTCAAAAACATTATTATATTTATCAGTAATATAAAACAAAGAATTTTCTTGTGGTAATTTTAAAGGATAATCCCCTAAAACAAATTTTTCATTTTTAAACTCATAGTCCACTAGAAAAATTCGCTTTTCTTCAGGTGTTTCCTCAGGTCGAGGATATAATAAACCATTAGCCAATACTTCTACCAAACCCCATGAAGGATTTTCAATATAAGCATATTTAGGTCGAAGGGCTTCAAAAATAATTCTCACTGCATTTTCACAGCCATTAGTTAAGATAAAACTATCCCTTGATAAATTATATGTCTGTACAAAATTTTTATATGCCTCAAACATATCTGGATATGTTCTCGCTTCTGTGTCAGTCAAAGCTTCGCAAGTAACAGGTTCATCTTTTATTGACCATGGTTTTTGTCTATCTTCTTTAAAATAATCTCTGCGTTTAAACATGATAATTATCCTATCTAATTATAGTTTTACAGATTTAAATTCATTTACAAAATCAACAATATAATCAAGCAAAGCTACTTTCATATCTTCACCCCATTGTTTATTTGCACTATAAGAATCACTTCCGCCATAGCCACCGCTATTTACTACTTTATCTACACTGCGAATTACTTTTATAGTTGCGCCTTTAAAATCAACTGCATTTAAATGTATATTTTTTAATTTATCCGATAAATGGTTTACCTTTGTTTCCATTAAATCATCTTTATTTATTAAATTTTCATCAATAGCCATAATCATGGAAACTTCTTGTCCATCACCATGACCACCTTTCCATGCAGAATTGAGCATTGGAGCAAGTGACCACCAATCAATCTGAGCGCAAAGACAACCTTTTTTATTAGCTTCTAATGCTACTTTATCCAAAGCAGGAGTATTACCACCATGACCATTTAAAAATACAAATTTCTTCACGCCATGACGACTTAAACCATCTACAATACCTTTAATAACAGCATATAAGCCATCAAAACCAATATCAATAGTTCCCGAAAATTCCACATGATGTGTAGCTATACCAAAAGGGACTGTAGGCACAATCAAAACTTCTGTGCGTTTTTCTATCTGTTTAGCAAAATAATCAGGAATTAAAAAATCTGTTCCCAAAGGACCTACAGGGCCGTGTTGTTCTGTACTTCCAATAGGAATAATTGCTACTAAATCATCTTTTGCGAAAGCTCTTTTTGCTTGTTGCCAATTTAAATGTGCTAAATACATAATTAATACCTTCTTTATTCATTAAAATCAAATTAACATTTTTCTAAATCATCAAAATGACGTCTGATTGTTTCTGCTGATGCAGGTTTTGTACACAAGCTCACTACAATCAATACCACCATGGCAATAATCCATGCCACGATTAATGGATTGAAACCAAATGTTAAAGATGTAAAAGTAGTTGTCAATAAAATATATACGATTTCACCAACGATTACAGACGCAAATGCACCAACTTTTGTTGCACGTTTCCAATAAAGACCAGCTAAAATCGGAGCTGCCCAAATACCTAAACCACCAAAAGAGAATAAAACTAATTGGAAAATTGAAGATGGTTTATAAATACCAATACAAATAGCTAATACGCCTAAACCAACTGTTACATAACGAGACATGATAAATGCATCTTTATCTGTAGCTTCTTTATTGAATATTTTTTGATATAAATCACGAGTTACAGCACTTGTGGAAGTAATTAATACACCACTTACAGTTGACATACCTGCAGAGAAAATACCAGCTACCATCAAAGAAGAAATTACAGGATGAACGCCTGCTTGTAAAATAAGAGGTACAATAAAGTCTGTATCCGTTCCTGTGAGATTAGGAAAAGACATTCTACCTGTTACACCACACCATTCAATGAGTGTAGCAGAAAACCACATACCTAAAGTTCCTAATAATACTGCCTTAAACATTACATTATAATTTTTCATAGTGAAAAACTTTGTAAATAAATGTGGCTGTCCAATTGTAAAGAAACTCCACATGATAATCATAGAAACATAATTTTGCCATGGCATAGAATTATTTTGACCTGGATGGGATAATAAACTTATGTCAGTATCTATCAAGTGTTGATTGATTACTTCAAGACCTCCACCTAATTGTAAAGATACAAAAAAAGTAACTACTGCAGTTGCTACCATTAAAATACCTTGAATAACATCTGTAATCATAATACTTCTAATACCACCTGCCATACAATAAAGTATAACAGTTATTCCCATAACTACAATACCAACCCATTCTGGAGCACCTGTATATGTTTTAAAAATAATTCCAGCACCAATTGTTTGTGCTCCCATCATTGGCACTAAGAATAAAATCATAATAATAGCTAATAATGCTCGCATCAAAGTTGACTCATATCTGTCAGATATATAATCCGCCATAGTAAGCATACGATAACGATGGCCTAAACGAATTAATCTTCTACCAACAAGTAACGCTGGAATAACCATACTAAAAGCAATACCTGGTACAGAGACAGACATTCCAGCATAGCCTACTTTATAAATAGTCCCTGGTACTCCCATAAATGTACTCATACTATATTGAGTTGAGAAATATGCCAGGCCACTTAACAAAGCTCCTGCCTTACCACTCATTGTAAAATAATCTCTAAGAGTTCGAGTTTGCTTTGTAGCATAATAACCAATATAAGTTAATAAACCAAAATAAACAATAATAACAGATAAAAATGGAATAATATTATTTTCTAATGAATGTGTCATTCAAATCACTCCTCATCATCAAATTCTTTATACTCTGGTCGTTTTTTACAGCTTTGCCACCATAAAAATATAAGTATAATAACTACTAAACCATGAAAAATCCATCCAAAGATGAATAACGGAGTTCCCCAAAATGAAGGAATGTATTCAGTGGCATAATACCAAGGAAATGGCAACATTATTAACACATACATAAATAAAAAAATAAAAGTCCATTTCTTTTCAAAAGAATTACTAAATGGGTTCATAATAAAACCTCCCTTATCAGTATATAAAGTTTCACTAATATAACCATGCAATTTCCATGCCAAGAAAACATTTGTACATAGAAAAAGCTAAAAACAGTTAAAAATCATAACCTTTTATAAATTGATAAATACCATTTATTTTGATAATATAGGGTATATTATTATGAATTACCATTAAATTCCCATTAGGAGATAAATATAAAATGAAAAAATTAGTCATCATTTCTGTAGGATATAACACTGCTCATACTATTTATGAACAATTACGTAATATTCTTTATTCCTCAGTAGATATCAAATATTATTATTCATCTTCGCCTCCACCAACAAATTTAGAAGTTGACTTAATCCTCTATTCCAGCGAATATGCATTTGAAAGAATTAATTTTCGCCCTGCAAATGTACCTTATATTGTTGCACGACGCTCTATAAATTATCATGAAATTGGCAAACTATTTAAACTGCCTAAATATAGTGATGTATTATTAGTTAATGATTCTAAAGATAGTGCAGAAGAAACTATTTTATTATTGCAAGCATTAGGCATAGACCATATAAACTATTATCCTTATTATCCTGGAATAGACAATTATCCTAAATTAAAAATAGCTATTACTCCTGGCGAAACTGAACATGTTCCTGGATTTGTAAACCATATTATTGATATAAAAACTCGCTTAGTTGATATCACTTCTATCATTGAAATTCTCACTCATTTTGATATTTTAGATAAATTCGCTAATATTTTATCAGCTAAATATATTCAAGATATTATTAAATTAATAAAAACAGGTAATAAATTATTAAAAGATAGTAGCAAAATGAAAGAAAGATTTAAAACCGTCATCAATAATGTTCATGATGGATTAATTGCTATCAATAAAGAAAATAAAATATCTGTTTTTAATCCTATTGCTGAAAAAATCTTTGCTCAAAAAGCGACAAAATTAATTGGGCAAGATAGTGAAAATTTCTTAGATGATACTTTTTTCCAAACAGTAAACAATCCTCGAAAAGAAGGTATATTAAAATTACCTTCTCATGAACTTTTAATATCAGAAATTCCCCTTTATGCCAAAAACAGTAATAATGGCAAATTATTTGTATTAAAAGACGTCTCCGAAATTCATCGCCTTGAAGAATCCGTACGTCGTCGTTTATACCAAGAACAAAATATTGCACGTTATGATTTTTCTCATATCGTTGGCAAAAGTCCAGCACTACAAAAAGTATTATCACTCGCACAAAAAATGGCAAAATCAGATTCTACAGTATTTATTCAAGGTGAATCTGGTACGGGTAAAGAATTATTAGCTCAAAGTATTCACAATGCTTCCAATCGCAGTTCAGGACCTTTTGTTGCCATTAATTTTGCTGCACTTTCAGAAACACTTTTAGAATCAGAATTATTTGGTTATGTAGAAGGTTCTTTCACAGGTGCTAAAAAAGGTGGTTCTTCTGGTTTATTTGAAGCAGCCCATAAAGGAACATTATTTTTAGATGAAATTGGTGATGCCCCTTTGCCATTCCAAGTGAAATTGTTACGTGTACTTCAGGAACGTCAAATTCGTCGTATAGGTAGTATAAAAGTAATTCCTATTGATGTTCGCGTCATTGTTGCCACTAATCACAATTTAAAAGAACATATAAAAGCTGGATTGATGCGAGAAGATTTATATTATCGCTTAAATGTACTTCCTATAAAAATGCCTGCACTGCGTGAACGCAAAGAAGATATTTTACCACTTGCATATAATTTTTATAAAAAATATAAACCTTTATCTTTAGATGCCAAATTATATTTTTCTAATATAAAAACTTGTCTTCAAAACTATTCATGGCCTGGAAATATTCGTGAACTTCAAAATGTAGTTGAATATCTAGCCAATATTTGCCCTAATGAATCACCTCAAAGCAGTGATTTGCCAGAAGATATTAAATCTGAAATTTTTAAAACTCCTAATGATATTATTGATTTAAAAGAAGAAATTTTTGCTGAAATCAAACGTTGTAATACACTTCGCCAACCTGTTGGTCGACGCTCCCTAGCTCATAAATTCTCCGTTTCTGAAAATAAAATCCGTGAAGTTTTAAACGTCTTACATGAAGAAAACCGCATTCAAATAGGTTTTGGTAAATACAGTTTAAAAGCCATTTAAAATCATTACTATAAAATTATTTTCTTGACCTAAAGTAAACTCCAAGATGTATGATTAAAATAATAATAAAATCATTTACAGGAGGAGATTTTTATGAAAAAATTTTCTAGACGTGATTTTTTCAAAGTAGCCGGTGGTGCAGTTATTGGAGCAGCAACTTATGGCTTAACAGATAATATTTCTCATTCTTTTGCTCAATCGCCAGTAATAGCTAGTAGCAAAATCAATGATAATAATTATATTGGCTCTAAAGCCAAAGTATATTTTTCTTCTCAAATTAATACAGATAGTCTGCTAAAATTATATAACTTAATCAATGAAGGTATTTATGGAAAAACCGCTATAAAACTTCATACAGGCGAAAAAAATGGTCCAAATATTTTGCCTAGAGATATGGTTCGCGTTTTTCAACAACATGTCCCCAATAGCAATATAGTTGAAACAAATACCTTATATAAAGGTGATAGATATACTACCGAAAGTCATCGAGAAACCTTAAAAATTAATGGTTGGGATTTTTGCCCTGTAGATATAATGGATGAAAATAGCACTGTTATGCTCCCTGTACGCAATGGCAAACATTTTCAAGAAATTTCAATGGGAAAAAATATCGTTAATTATGATTCTATGATAGTATTAACCCATTTCAAAGGTCATGCTATGGGTGGATATGGTTGTTCCATGAAAAATATCGCTATCGGTTGTGCTGATGGTAGAATTGGTAAATCAATGGTTCATGGCGTTTCAGTTGATAATCAACCTGCTGACTGGGGACAATGGCCAAGTAAAGAACGTCTAATGGAAAATATGGCAGAATCAGCAAAAGCTGTTATTGATTACTTTGGTAAACATATCGTTTTTATTAATGTTTTACGCAGAATGTCTGTTGATTGTGATTGCGCTGGATTATCTGCTGGACTAACAATGCAAGAAGAGGCTGATGTTTTAAATAAAACATTTAATCTACAAATAACTCGTGGCATGATGAGTCGTTGGGAAAGTGGAAAAGCACAACCAAGTAATATATTTTTATCTGCATATGCAAGGTATCACAATATGGATTTAAATTACATTATTGGTTTAACTGATGTTAAAAAAATCTAGAAGAGAAATACACTTTAGAAGAAGTATCTATTGAAAACAATATAAATGAACGTGAATCAAATTTATTAGAAAAATTTAGAGCCTTACCGGAAGCAAGAAAATTAAAAATTGAAGCACGTATTGAAGCTGAATATGATATTGTTATGGAAAATGAACAAGAATCTAGACAAAAAGCATAGCTAATATGCTTGAGAGAAATTTCAAGTTATTATGTATAAAGAAAGGAACAAAATATGAATAATACTTCAATATATAAACCGTTATCATTAAAAGAAGTATTTACTTTAGATTACTTTTATAACAGACCTATTGATACAACATTGCCAGATTATAAATTATCAGAGATTGGCAGTGATTATAAAAGTACATTAAAAAAGTTAATAACTAATGGATATTTAAGAAAATCAACTTTATATGAAGAATTGGAATTCTTAACTATACCAGAGTTAAAAAATATTTTAAAATCAAAACAACTTAAAGTTTCAGGGAAAAAATCTATTTTATTAGAAAGAATATTTTCTAACTTTAAACAAGAAGAATTACAATATTATATTAAAAATTCCTTTTATATATTAACTGAACAAGGTAAAAATACATTATCACAATATGAAATTTATTTAATTAATAACAATTATTTTGATTTTTCTATAGCTATTATTGAGGAATATAGAAACTTTCTAAAAAAACAAAATCCTAATATAACAACTAAAGAAATTTTATATACTATATGTAATCATCAAATTGAAGAATCTTTTCAGAATAAGGATTTTTCTTTCACAGGTTTATGGGGGATTTTATCAAATGAAGCTATATATATGTCGAAAAATGGAGATAGTAAAGAAGCCCTTCAACGATTTATTCAATTTATAGCATTACATTTATCTGGGTGTAAAGAATTAAAGAAAAATTGCCCTCATATTACTGATTATAAAAGAAATTATTTTACTGATTCTTATGTATCTGAAATACACAAAAATGCCATAGCGTCAAATATTCTTTATACAAATTTTGATACATTTATATTAGCTGTGTTAGACGAATTTCTTCCTAAATTACCATTTTCTTATTACAAAGCTGAAACAATAGCTTATATTATAAAAACATACTTAAATGGCAAAACGATTGATTTTACTGAACTAAAACCAGATTATATACTTACCTCAAAAAAGGAACATGAATTACATTCAATGTTTGGAGGTTTTTCTTTTAAAACAAAATCCCAAAATAATACAGATGATTTTGTCAAAAATTTAAAAGATTGGTTAAAAAATCCACAATCACAACCAGAAATAGAAGAATGGTATCAAAATAATAAAGATAAATTTAAATAAAAATAAAAAAGCCACCATGATTTAAAATCACAGTGGCTTTAATTCTAAATCTATGGAGGTTTCATTAATTTGACAAAAAATAATCTTTTTGCTTATATTTCTATTGCCATTATCTTTTTATTTATTGCAAGTATTATGTGTGTTTCAATACTAGAGCATACAAATGATTTTTTGATTTATTATAATAAACCAATGGAAACATTATCATTTGGTGCTGTTGTTATTTCTGTGATATTTGTTATTTATCAAGCTGAAGTTTTTGTTAAAGATTATAAAAGTAAACGAGAACGAGAAGAGTTTGATACTTCATATAAAATGGCTAAATATTATGCTGATAATATTATACCTAATTTAACGTGTATTAATATCATCTTTTCACATATAAATAAAAATATAGATAAAGATTTTTATAATAAAGCTGATGAGTTTAAAAATTTTACAGCAATAGAAGCTATAGAAATATTTGGCAAAGACATCATACAACGATATCAAGCTGAAACAAGGAATATTCCTGAAGAGCGTATTCAATTATTTGAAGCTTTTTCAACTGGAAAAACTACAGTAGAAATAAAAAGAGAATGGGCTTCTTATAATTTTACACCTGAAGAAAAAAAGATTTTTTTAAAACAAAAACGAATAGGTATCATGAATAAATTAACATATGTTATTAATGATATCGAATATTTTGCAATGTATTTTTGTAGTGGATTGGCTATACCCGAGAATGTATATATGTCTTTACATCAAACATATCTTAACTGTGTTATTACTTGTTATCTTCTCATTTGCAGTCAAAATACAACTATAGGACATGAGTTTTATACGCATACCATTTCTTTATATCTTAAATGGAAAGATGAAAGTACAAAACGCGATAAAAAAAGAATACATGATTTGAAAGAAATAACTAAAATAGAACAACCAAAAAGGAGACGTCAATAAATATGTACGTCTCCTAAATTAAAAATCAACAATTTTTTTCTTCATTGTTTTTGTCGCTATTACCATATAAGCTTTGACTTATTTCAGCAGCTCGTTCCTGTGCCTCATCTTCAAACCAATCTAAAAATTGCATAGTAAAAACCTCCTTATGTCTACATTATGACATAATTACAGAAAAACATCAATGTTTTCGTATCAACAAACACTTATATAATTGATATCATTCTAATGGCACTAACTTAACCGTATAGCCTAATGCTTCACTTACTTTTATTAATGTATCTAACTGTGGAATAGCCCGTTTACTTTCCATTCGAGCAATAGCTGGTTGAGCTAAATTGGCAGCTTTGGCTAAATCCTTTTGCGATAATCCTTTATTCTTTCTGAGAACAATTAAGTTATCAATAATATTACTGCATTTATCCTGCACATTGTTCACCTTCTATCGGAACGCTATCAACATAACTGGTGTCCGGACATAAATCAATTTTATTGCTCCATACTTTTTCACTATCTATATTAGGGTCTTTATCCCATGAAATGCTGTGGGTACTGTCAACATAAACCCGTTTAAAAACATTATAATCTTTCAATACTTCAAACACGGTGCCATCTTTTATAAAAGTCTTGCAGTTCAGCCATCTTTTTTCACCGTTATCAAATGTAATTGTAAGTGAATAATCTTCATGCGCTTCGACTGCTATTATTTTTTTTCTACCTGAAGCATAATATCGAGCCATTCGCTCATCAAGACCTTTTGATAAGTAATAATTAATATCTTTCACCATTATTTATATACCTCGCTTTCAAACAAATTAATAAAGCCACTATCTAAGTGGCTCTATCGTAAATAATTCTTGATTTTTCTCGGCTAATTCCCAGTTTTCTTTTAATTCTTCCTGATGAAAGGCTGCCCAGCCTAAAAGCATTTTTAATTGTTTACTTGGAATACTGCCTTCAAGCACTTCTAATTCATTTATCAGGACGATTACTTCATCACCGCCATATGTAGCATGAAAGTGCGGCGGTCTGTGTTCTCTCCAATTAATGAAAATCTTAATACCCCTGAACATACATATTGTAGGCATGTCTTCAACTCCTTTAATTTTATTATAACAAATTCGTTATAATAAATCAATAACATATTTGTTATATTTTATAAAGATAAATCATGAAAGGTTGCGATAAAATGAAAAAACGTAAAGATGGACGTTACCAATCTTCCGTTACTATAACTAACCCATTAACTAATGAAAAAAAACGTATATATGTATATGGATATACCGAAGAGGAATTATTTAGAGAAAAAGAACGTGTTAAAAGAAATAATAACACTTCTTTTGATAATATAACTTTTAATTTATGGCTTGATGAATGGTTAAAAATAAGAAAAGAAGAAATAGCTCCTAGCACCTATTATAATTATGTATATTTGATAAACAAATATATTTTACCAAATTTAAACAATATTAACCTAAATAAAATAACACCAGCAACTATTAGAAATGTATTACGAAATATAAATGGTTCTAGAACTAAACAATACACATATGTTTTAATAAAAGCTATACTTGGACAAGCTTACAAAGATGATTTAATTAAAAAAAATCCTTGTATTGCAGTAAATCCTCCTAAATATAAAGCTAAAGAAAAACATATTATAAGCGACTACGAATTTAAAAAATTATTACAATATGCAGAATTCCCTATTAGAAATTTATTTATTCTAGCTTACTATACAGGTATACGACGTGGTGAAATTTCTGCTCTAAAATGGAAAAATATAGATTGGGATGCTAATACAATAAAAATAGTAAATGCTATTAAAATAGTTGAAAAAGGAAATTTAATAAGCACACCAAAAACAGAAAATAGTACACGTGAAATATTAGTATCTAAAAATGTAATTAATATTCTAAAACAACAATTATTAATACAAAAAAAGCGTTATCTGAAACATGGTGATAAATTAACGGAAAACGATTTTATATTTACATCATTAAAGGATAAAAATTATAAAAAAATGTTAACACCAATGACTATAACTTTTATTTTCAATAAAATAAAAACTTTAGCTGAAATAAAATCCAATATAACATTCCATTCATTTAGACATACACATGCAACCTACTTAGTTGAAGCTAATTTACCAATAAAAGCTATTCAAGCTAGACTAGGACATGCTACAGCTAGTTTTACACTAACAACCTATGCACATAATACATTAAAAATGCAAAAAGAGATTGTAGGATTTTTAGATAACAAAGCAAATTCAATGAATAATTGACATCTTGTTGACATCTTGATTAATAATTTTATTTGCTATTATACAAAATTATACCTAGTTATTTTTCTAAAAAAAAATAACTAGGTATAATTATTGATGTCAAAAGGCTTTAAAAGCACCTAAATTTACATTGCAAAAGACAAAAAATCAAATTTTTTCGCAAAAACTATTGATTTTTTCTGTAAAATTGTTTATTATATGAATTGTGAGTTAGCACTCACTAATAAAGAGTGCTAACAATATAAAATTAGTTATAAAATCTATTTACGCATAGGAGGAATATACAATGATTAAGCCATTAGGCGACAGAGTTGTTATTAAAGTTTCTGAAGGCGATATTAAAACTGCAAGTGGTATCGTTTTACCAGATACAGCAAAAGAAAAACCACAAGAAGGTACTGTTGTTGCAGTTAGCGAAGGTAAATATGTAGAAGGTAAAAAAGTTGCTCTTGATGTAAAAGTAGGCGACAAAGTAATCTTCTCTAAATATGCTGGTACTGATGTAAAATTTGATGGTACTGATTATTTAATCGTTAGAGATAGCGATATCTTAGCTGTTGTTGAATAATTAACAGAAACTAATTAATTACAATTTTAATGTATAATCCTAGGAGGTTCTTTATAAATGGCTAAACAAGTATTATTTGGCGAAGAAGCTCGTCAAGCTCTTGGTAGAGGCGTTGATGCACTCGCTAACGCTGTTAAAGTTACACTTGGTCCAAAAGGCAGAAACGTTGTTTTAGATAAAAAATTCGGTGCTCCAACTATCACTAACGATGGTGTTACTATCGCTCGTGACATTGAACTTGAAGATCCATTCGAAAATATGGGCGCTCAGCTTGTAAAAGAAGTTGCTACAAAAACCAACGATATCGCTGGTGACGGTACAACTACTGCTACATTACTTGCTCAAGCTATGATTCGTGAAGGTATGAGAAACGTAGCTGCTGGTGCAAACCCAATGGTTCTCAAAAAAGGTATTGAAAAAGCTGTTACTGCATTAGTTGAAGAAATCAAAGCAAAAGCTCAAAAAGTTGAAGGTAAAGAAGCTATCGCTCAAGTTGCTTCCGTATCTTCCGCTGATGAAGAAACTGGTGCATTAATTGCTGACGCTATGGAAAAAGTTGGTAAAGACGGTGTTATCACTGTTGAAGAATCCAAAGGTATGCAGACTAACCTTTCCGTTGTAGAAGGTATGCAATTCGACCGTGGATACATTTCTCCATACATGGTTACTGATACAGATAAAATGGAAGCTGTTATGGATGATCCTTTCATTCTTATCACTGACCGTAAAATCTCTGCAATCGCAGACATTCTCCCAATCCTTGAAAAAGTTGTAAAACAAGGTAAAGAACTCGTTATCATCGCTGAAGATATCGACGGTGAAGCTCTTGCTACTATCGTAGTTAACAAACTTCGTGGTACATTCAAAGCTCTTGCTGTTAAAGCTCCTGGTTTTGGTGATCGTCGTAAAGCTATGCTCGAAGATATCGCAATCTTAACTGGTGGTAATGTAATCAGTGAAGAACTTGGCCGTAAACTTGATAGCGTAGAACTTGAAGACCTCGGTCGTGCTCGTCAAGTACGTGCTTCCAAAGAAGAAACTACAATTGTTGACGGTTTTGGCGACAAAGCTGAAATCGCAGCTCGTGCTGAAATCATCAAAAAACAAATCGCTGAAACTTCTTCCGACTTCGATAAAGAAAAATTACAAGAACGTCTTGCTAAATTATCTGGTGGCGTAGCTGTAATTGAAATCGGTGCTGCTACAGAAGTTGAAATGAAAGATAAAAAACTCCGTATCGAAGATGCTTTAAATGCTACTCGTGCTGCTGTTGAAGAAGGTATCGTTGCTGGTGGTGGTACTACTTTCATCGATATTCAACCTGCTCTTGAAAACATTGAAGCTGAAGGCGATGTAAAAACTGGTGTTGAAATCGTAAAACGTGCTATTGAAGAACCAGTTCGTCAGATTGCAAACAATGCTGGTCTTGAAGGTTCTGTAGTTGTTGAACATGTAAAATCCGCTGGTGTAGGCGTTGGTTACAATGCTTTAGTTGGCGAATACATGGATATGATTGCTGCTGGTATCGTTGACCCTGCAAAAGTTACTCGTAGTGCATTACAAAATGCTGCAAGTATCGCTGCTATGGTTCTCACAACTGAAACAATCGTTGCTGATAAACCTGAAAAAGCTGATCCTGCTGCTATGGCTGGTGCTGGCATGGGCGGCGGAATGCCTGGTATGATGTAATTTAACATCTCATATTAAACAAAATTAAATAAACAAATTAAGCCTAGTGAATTTTCACTAGGCTTTTTCTTTTACACTATCACTATTATTTTTTATAATAAAATCTATAACAAAAAATTAAAATTTGAGGTAAATTTTTTATGATATTTTTATCTATGTTATTGCTAGGTACATTAATTGGTTTTGTTGGAGCAGGTGACGTTGGTGTTACTATTACATTACTTACAGTTGGTTTTAACATTCCTATTCATATAGCATTAGGTGTTGCCTTATTTTCTATGGTTTTTACTATGATATCTGGTGTTATAAGCCATTTACGTGAAAATGAAGTAGAACTAAAAACTGGTCTAATCATTGGTTTAGGCGGTGTAATTGGAGCTTTTGTTGGTGCTAAATTTTCCACAATCATACCAGAAAATATTTTAAGTATTTTTACTGCTTTAATGATTATTCTATCGGCTCTAATTCTGTATATAAAAGTATATCATAATGATTTATTAAATAAATATTTAAAAGTTCCAACTACATCATTAGCTGGCAAAAAATTTTATATCTATGGTATATTAGTCGGTTGTATCAATGGATTTTTATCTGGTGCTTTTGGCATAGGAGCTGCTACTTTTATTCAAATTAGTTTATTAATTATATTCGGTGTTCTACTTTTAAAATCCATCGGAACATGTATGTTGATTATTCTTCCTATTTCTGCTTCTGGTGGTCTAGGCTATCTCACTTCTGGAAATTTAGATTCACTATTTTTCTACAAACAGTAGCAGGCTTAATGATAGGTGCTTTTATTAGTTCAAAATTTACACATCTAGCACCAAAACCAATCTTAAAATTTGCCATTGTCGCTATGCCAACAATCGGGGGCTTAATTCTTTTATTATTCCACTAAATAAATTCTGTAAATTTTATTATTTACCTATATGGATTTATCTGTGGTAATTTACAAGCAAATTCTTTTAAAAAATCTATCTTAAAATTTTCATTCCAATAAATAATACTATTTCCCTCAAATTCATCAACTTTACCTTCAAAAAGACACTTAAAATGCCAAACAACCATTGTTTTATTATCTTTATGCCAAAAATCTTTTATCTCCCATGATAATACCGTATTCTTTTTATTCCATTCATGAAACCAACGTTTTACTTCTAATAAATTCTCATACTTTACACCATAGCTCTCTATATATTTTATATTTTGTGAAAAAATATTCTCCATTCCTAAATCTTTTTTATAAATCCACATTTTAAACCACAAATTAATAATTTCTTCTTTTTGATACATAAAAAACTTCCTTTCAAAGTAAAAATTATTGACTTAGAGATAATTATATAACCTATAGTATAAGGGATATATCAACAAGTTTGTTTACTACTTGTTAGTTACTTATTAGATTTTATAAAACATAATAGATTTTTAATTTAAAAATTTACGTATTAAATTACAAAAATTAAGATTAAATATTCTATATGATAAATAAAAAATAGCTTTTCTTTTGGCACATTTTAGCAATAAAAAAAAGACTACAAGGATAAACATTGCAGCATGCTGTCCTTGTAGTCTTTTTTTTATTGCTTCCTTAAATGTGCGAAAAGCGACAAAAAATAGTCGCAAGAAAGGGAGTATGAATATGGGATTAGATATGTATGCTTTTAGTGTAAAAAAAGAAAATGTGATTGATACCTTTCATATTAAACCAGATAATAAATATCTATTACACTATTGGAGAAAACATCCTAATTTACATGGTTGGTTTGAAAATTTGTATTATAGTAAAGGTGGAAAAGTTGAACCATTTGATTGCCAATATTTAAATTTATCATTAGCAGATTTAAATTTATTAGAGAAAGATATTAAAAATTTTAATTTACCAGAAACACACAGTACAAATGAACTTAATGAAGATGACCTTGATGATTTAGAATTTATAGAAAAAGCTCGAAAAGCAATAGAAAATGGAGAATATGTATATTATTATTCTTGGTGGTAAAAATAGTCAATAAATAAATAGTAGTTTATAGATGTAGATACAGAAAATATATTCTGCATCTACATCTATAAAAGGAGTGAATGTTATGTATAATACTTCAGATAATAAGTATCAATTTTCTACAATATCTAAAGGTGTTCATATAACATTCACGGATAAAAAGTTTTTAGATAAATTAAATATTTATGGTAGTCAAAAAAGGTTAGTTATCACCAGCTTTCGGTATAAAATCATATAATAGTATGAGTCAAGAAGAACAAAATATTATTGATAATTTTTGTGGAAAGAATAAATATTATGAGATTATGACACACAAAGAAGAATACTTATTAAATGAAAATAATATTTTAAAAATAGAACAATGATATATAGAATATATTGCTTTTCTTTCGCTTAATTATAACAATTACAAAAGCTATTACAAGGATAAACGTTGCAGCATAAAGCTGTCCTTGTAATAGCTTTTTTCATTGTTATAAAAAACGTGCGAAAAGCGGCAAAAAATGATCGCTGAAAAGAAAGGAAAATAATTATGAAACAAGTAAATATTTTATTAAAATCTAATGGAGAAATAAAACGTATAATTACAGATAAGAAAATGTCTGTAAATGAATATACTGATATTCTAAACTGTGATTATATAGATATTAAAGGGCTAAAGCTAAACAAAATAAATATAAGTTTAGTATTTGATGAGGAGTTTTTATATACAGATAAATCTATTAATAAAAAAGCTTCACTTTTATTTGGGTATAAACATCATGGCGAAGTCTTATGTGGAGATGTAATGGTTCAAAAAGATGTGGAAACACCAGAAGGAATAATTTCAGTAGGTTTTAGTGAAGAAGAAGCAACAGTAATAGAAGCTTATATAAAAAATTTAAAATACGAACAGATTAAATTTATAAAACAAAAACCTTGTATGAATTTTATACCATTTTAATATTATATGTAGAGATAGAAGGTATAACCTTCTATCTCTACAAAAGGAGAAATAAAATAATGTTAGATATAAATACTATAGATAGTGATATTTCTAAAATTGATGTAACACAATTAAGAAGAATGATTACTATGGAAAATAAAGTATTTGAAGATATGTACAGATTAATACTTTATGATAATAATCAACCTAATGCTGGAAATAATAAAGTAGTGAAAGCATATATTGATTCTCAGGTAAGAGCATTAAACCATATAGAAAAGTTACTAGATAAACATAAGTTAGTTTTAGATGAATTAAATAAAACAACTAAGGTAATAGAAGAAAATAATATTAAAAATATTAAATCTAATGAAGAGAATAAACAAGATAATAAAGATGAGTTATCTCTTTTTGAAGAAACGGAGGAAAATTTAGAATGAGAGTATATGGTGTAGGAAGAATAGCAAAAGATTTAGATATAAATTTTACTGATAAGGGTATCTGCATTTTAAAATTTCCATTTGTAGAAAATGTTTTTAATAAGAAAACCAAAGAGAAAAAGCCCCAATATTATAACGTAGTAGTTTTTGGAAAACTTGCAGAAACCATGGGAAATTTAGATATAAAAAAAGGAGATAAAATACAGATTGAAGGTAATATCAGTATTAGTGAATATATAGACAATGATGGTATGAAAAAATATTATACACAAATCATTTTAAATAGTTTTGAATTATGTTCAAAAAAAGTTATTGATAAAAAATGAAATTAGAGGGCAATAGCCCTCTAATCTCTAAAAAAAGGAATTGATATAATGAATAATAATAAAATAAAATTAATGTTTGCTTATCACAGATTTTTACAAGAAGGTCAATATATAGTTGCAAATAAAATTTTGGAACTTCTTTGTAAAAGAAAGATATATTTAGGACTAGATAATAATAGTTGGGAAATAGAAAAATTGGCATATAAATTTAAATTAAGAATAACATATAGCCGTAATTATGGTGGAGCTTGTGTTTATTTATAGATAATTTAAATGAATGAGAAAAATAATATTTGCTTTTCTTTCGCTTAATTATAGCAACTACAAAAGCTATTACAAGGGTAAACCGTTGCAGTTTTTAACTGCCCTTGTAATAGCTTTTTCTATTGCTCTAAAAAGCGTGCGAAAAGCGACAAAAAAACAGTCGCAATAAAGAAAGGAAGATGAATATGAAAAAAGTTTATGTTTTATTAAAGCCTAATGGAGATGTTAAATTTTTAGTAAAGAAGAAGAAGATATCTTTATTGGATATGTGTGATTTAATAGAAAGAGATTGTAGAATGATTGATGAAAGTGATGTTCAAATAAATTTTCCGTTTAAAAGTACGATTTTATTTGATGATGAATTTGGGCTAAAGAGAAATAATAAGATAAATTTATTAGCATCTATACTTTATGGATATACAACTAATCACATGCAACCGTTGTATGGTAATGTAATTTTGCAAAAAAGAATAGATTGTGTAACTGGAGATATTTTATGGGGATATACTTACAGAGAAGCTAATATTATAAAAAAAGAATAAGAGAAATAAAAAAGGATTATAGATATAAATTTTTATTTAATCTTATTAAATAAATAATAGGTAGTTAGAATATATATTAATATATTCTAACTACCTTTATAAAGGAGAATAATTATGAAAATAATTGAAGAATTAACAATTGGCTCTTATGAAACTTATAAATCTTATCTTGAAACAGGAACACCTTCAGTATTTATTAGTAAAAAAACAGGATTTTGTAGATATTGTCAAACACAATTTGAATTTGATGAGGGATATCATTATGCAGATAACTATCCTATATATAGTAGAATATTTTGTCCTATTTGTGGACATCTTTCTATAGATAACGACATAAGATATAGTAGTGCAGAGAATAAATATTTGCCATATGTAGCAAATTTAAAATTATTAGAGATGAAATCTAAAGTGATTTTAAAGATAAATTATAAAGCAATACAGATAATTGATAAATTATTTATGATTAAAGTTTTTGATATTAAAGAAATTTATGCGTTTGATATACAAAACGAAAATGTTACATGGAAAAGATATATTGATAAGGAAATTAGTGATGATTTAGAAATAGGATACATGACAGATTATCAAAAATTAATGGAGAATACAGCGTTATGGTTTTATGATATAAAGCATATAGTTAGAAAAGGAACAACACTTTCTCAATTTTTAAGGAGATTAAGGGAATTAATTATAAAAAAAGAAAAAAATGTAAATGGATATACAAAAAAACAAGTATATATATCTAATGTAGGTTTTAGACATAAATTATTTGCTAATGTATTAAATTTAGCTCATAAAGTTAGATTTTGGGATAGTCCAAATGTAAGTTATCATGATAATTTTTTAAATTATAAAAAATTATATATAGATAATTTTTTAAATGAAAATTTTGAAAAAGATATATATACATTGATGAAAAAACAAAATTTGTCATATAATAAAGCTTCTTTTAAGATTTTATCTTTACCATGTACTAGAAATATGGAAAAACATTTTGATTATAAGTATATTTTTTTATTACAGCAAATATGTGAAATAAAAAATACAGATATTGCTAATATTTTATATGAATATTATAAGAATAAAATAGAAATAGAAATCAATGAAAACAGTTATTATTGTAATAAAGAAGAATACTTAAAAAATATACAAAAAGAAGTAAAAACTATATGTAATTTTTATAAGTTATTTATTTTAAAGATATATAAAAATTTAAAATTAAAACAACTTTTAGAAAATAAGAGTAATATAATTATTGATATAATGAATTTATGGCATAGTGCAAATAATAAAACTAAAAAGAATTTTATAAGACATAAAATTCCTTTCAGTAAAGCACATGATTGGCTTTCTATCGAAGTATCAAAGCAAGCAGACCAAGAAATAAGATTTCATATATCAAAAAATATTATGAATAGATTTAATCTTTACATGATGAATACTAAATTTCAATGTAGTTGTATAAATAAGTATAGTAATTTAAAATATATAGCTCGTCAGATGAAAAATTGTTCAGCAGGATATAAAGACAGAATAAATAATCAACTTCAATTAGTGGCTATATCAGATAATACTGGAAAGCCTAAAGTATTATTAGAAATTAATCAAGATAGTATTGTACAAGCTAAATTATATAGAAATGTCCCTGTATTTAAAGATAATTTGCTAAATGATTTAGTTATAGAATTTGCTAAAACAACAAAGTTAAAAATAGTGACAGATGATGTGCATATGAAAAAAGATACCGAATTAAAGTGTATAGCCTAAATTATAACAGCAGATTATAACTTAGTTTATAGTCTGCTGTTTTTTTATTTATATATCAAGTTAAAAAATCGTTATATGATACAAGAATAAATCCTTCGGATTAAATTTAAAAACAATGATAAAATAAATTTTTATCGCTTTTCTGTTCGCACTATAATGTCATTCATTCCAAAAAGCAAGGGTAAACAGAGCAGTTTACACTGCCCTTGCTTTTTTCCCTTCTGACATTATCTAAAGACGTGCGAAAAGCGAAAAAAAATAGTCGCAAGGGAAAGGACGATAATTATGAATATGAATATGAAAACTAAGAAAGATTATGAATTATTAAGCATAGTATTAGGACTTAAAATATCAACTGATTTAAAATTAAATAGTTTAGCAGATATTTTACAATCTCCACGAGCAATATATGGTATAGGACAGAAAAAACAAGAAAAGATATATGCTTTAAAAGAGATTTTAGAAAGACTTTTAAAGGCAGATAAAAACGAACGAATAATTATTAATAAACCAAATGATATAGCTAAAATACTAATTCCTAGATATAGATATGCTACACAAGAAAATTTCATCATTGTATTACTTAATACTAAAAATGAAATAATCTCAATAAATGATATTTCTACAGGTTCATTAAATTCTTCTATTGCTGAACCTAGAGAAGTATTTAGAGAAGTTTTAAAATATCCAACATCTTCTGTGATACTTGCTCACAATCATCCAAGTGGAAATCCAAACCCTAGCGTAGAAGATATAAAGATTACTAAAAAATTAGTTAATGCTGGTAAAATATTAGGAATTGATGTTTTAGACCATATAATAATCGGAGATAATGAGTTTAGAAGTTTAAAACAAGACCGTATAATAGATTAAGATATAAAAATTGCAAGGTAGTAAAAACTGCCTTGCAATCTAATATATGATATAATAAATAGAGGTGTAAAAATGATGCTAAGAAAAATTAATAGACTAAATGATTATTTCTTTAAAAGATTAATGGGCGATGATAAAAGAAGTGATTTAACGCTTCGATTTTTGAACCTTATCTTAAATCGTACAGAAAAAAATGCGTTTAAACACGTGGAATTTTTAAATCCTGAATATAATCCATTAACTAAAGACGGAAAACTTGCCATATTGGATATTAAAGCAAGTGTTGATGATAAAACATTTGTAAATATCGAACTACAGGTATCAAGACAAAATTATATGCCAAAACGTTCAATGTTTTATATATCTAGAATGTTTTCAGAACAAATGGTAAAAGGTCAAGACTATGAAACATTAAAGCCTGTAATTGGTATAAATTTATTGGATTTTAGCCTATTTGATGATATTGATACCTGGCATAATGTAGCAAGATTTAAATTAGATAATACAGATAAAATATTAACAGATTGTATGTCATTACATTTTTTAGAGCTTCCTAAATTAAAATATAGTGATATTAAAAAAGTGAAAAGATTAGAAGCATGGGGAGCATATTTTTCTGGTAGATGTAATCAAGAAGAATTGGAGGTGCTACTGATGAACGAGCCATTATTACAAAAAGCAGTATCCTTTGAAAAAGCATTTTTAAATGATGATAAAATGTATAGAGAATATCAGCAAAGAGAAGATGCTATCAGAGAAGAAACAACTAGATTTAATAAAGTAAAACGAGAAGCTAGGGAAAAAGGTAAAGCTGAAGGTAAAGCTGAAGGTAAAGCTGAAGAAAAAATACAAAATGCTATTAATTTTTTAAGATTAGGATTAGACATAAAAACAGTAGCAATAGGAACGGGCTTAAGTATAGAAAAAGTCAATGAGCTTAATAATCAGCTAACTAAATAAGTCAATAATTAAATAAATAATAAAATAATATCAGCAGATTATAACTTAGTTAACTAAATTATAATCTGCTATTTTTTATGTATATCAAGTGATAAAAAATACTATATGATGAAAATAATCTTTCAGATTTAATTTAAAAACAATGATAAAATAAATTTTTATCGCTTTTCTTTTTTCACTGTAATGTCATTCATTCCAAAAAGCAAGGGTAAAATGTATAGCTTTGCTACCTTTGCTTTTTTCATTTCTGACATTATCTAAAGACGTGCGAAAAGTGACAAAAAAATGATCGCTGAAAAGAAAGGAAAAATAAAAATGAACATGAAAATGAAAAAAGATTATGAACTATTAAGTATATTATTAGGATTACAAATTTCAGATGATTTAAGATTAAACAGTTTAGAAGATATTTTACAATCACCGAGAGCAATACATGGTATAGGGCAAAAAAAACAAGAAAAGATATATGCTTTAAAAGAAATTTTAGAAAGACTATTAAAATTAGATAAAAAACAAAAAATAACTATAAATACACCAAAAGATATAGCAGATATATTAATTCCACAATATAGATATGCAACACAAGAAAATTTTATAATTGTGTTATTAAATGCTAAAAACAATATTATATCTATAGAAGATATTTTTAAAGGCTCAATAGATACTTCTATTGCTGAACCAAAAGAAATATTTAGAGAAGCGTTAAAATACCCAACATCTGCTATTATATTAGCTCATAATCACCCAAGTGGAGATACAACTCCTAGTATAGAAGATATTTATGTAACTAAGAGAATAGTTGAGGCAGGTAAAATATTAGGAATTAGAATTTTAGACCATATAATAATTGGAGATAATAATTTTTTTAGTTTAAAACAAAATGGTTTAATAGAAAAAGAGTCTTGATTTTCATATCAAGACTCTTTTCTATCATATATATTTTTTAGGAGGTATCTGTATTATTCTAAAACATTAACTAAATCTTTTAATTTATTAGGCTCAATACTGTAAATTTCATTTAGTATTTCTTCATTAAAATTAGTCCCTTTCTTATATGTTTTATTTCCTACTTTAAAATCAGAAATAAATTTAGAGTCATAATAAACATCATATTCATATAAATTAATCTTATTAATATCATCAATATCATTAGTATCATTGATTGGATTAGTTGGAAGATTATCTAAAGGTGATACAACATTAACATCTGAATGTAATTCTTTTTCTTTATCAATATTATCATCTGAAATATTAATGCCATTTTTTTCTATGATATCTTCATCTTCTATTATAGTGAGTTTTTTACCAAAAACTTTAACTTTATCTATAGGAATAGAAACTAGATTACTATTTTTATTAATTATAACATTAACAATATTGTACTCATCATCAATTTCAAATTCCTCAACAATACCTTCTTTTATACCATGATTATTTATTACGACACTTGAAATAATATCAATTTGTTCTTTTAATAAATCTTCAGCAGTAGCAATATTAGTATAAGGAACAATATTACTTGATTTATTTATTACTAAAGCATCATTACCAACACCAAGTATTAAATTTACTGGTAAAAGTTTTACGCCTTTATAATATTCATCATCACTCACTATTATGCTAGATACTTTCTTTTCAGTAGCATTTATTAGAAATTTTACTGTTGTTCCAACAGTAATACCTTCATGGCAAGATATAATAGGTAAATTTAAGAAATCTTTACTTTTTCTAATCATCATATAATACTCCTTTATTATTTTATTGCAGGTTTACCGTTTTTGTCAGAAAAGGTAGTTTTACAAGTAGGATAGTTATCACAAGACCAAAAATATCCTTTACTACCTTTACGCTTTTTTAAATAACCAGTTTTACAATTAGGGCAAGATATTAATATTGGCTTATTATTCAAATTAGAAAAAAAACCTTTTTTACAATTATCTTTATTTAAACATATCCAAACTTTACTCTTGTCTTTTAATGTTATTAATCTTAATGAAGAATTACAATATGGGCAAGAATAAGAAGATTCATTAAAAGATTTAATTTTAAGTGTTTTTGTAAAATCAATAGCATTTTTTATAAGAGCAATTTGATTATGATTAAATTTGTTTACATCTAAAGTACCTTCATTGATTTGTGTTAACCAATCTTCCCAAATCGCAGTAAGGTCAGGTTCTTTTATTTCCTTTGGTAAAATATTATTTAGATAAATACTGATTTTTGTAGGATAAAGATTATTTTTATTTAATTCTAAGAAACCTTTATCAATTAGTTTATCTATAATTCCTGCTCGTGTTGCTTCTGTGCCAATACCACAAGTTGTTTTTAATAAATTTTTATATTTAGGATTTACTACATACTTATTTATATTTTTCATTGCTTCCAAAAGAGTCGAAGTTGTAAATCTTTTTGGAGGCTTGGTTATATTTTCGGTTATATTAGAAGCAAGATAAATTAAATTATCTCCTTCTTTACAATTAGGTATAAGATTTTCTTTATTCTTATCATCAGAAGAATATAGCTTACGCCAACCTATATCTAATATTGTTTTTCCTGTAGCTGTAAATACGTAATTTTTGTCTAATATTTTTACTTCAATATTTGTTTGATTATAGGTATGTACAGGATAAAACTGTGCAATATATGAAAGTGCAATCATAGTATATATATTAAAACATTCTTTACTCAAAATACTTTTATTTACTTTTAAAGTTGTTGGTATTATAGCGTGATGTGCTGTTATTTTTTTATCGTTCCAAGCTGGACTTTTTATATCTAATGAACATTCTTTTACTAATGTAGGAAATTCATTTTTTAAATTTTCCAAAATAATATAGGCATTATCGAATTGATTTTGAGGTAAATAATCACAATCAGAGCGTGGATATGTTGTGAATTTTTTTTCATAAAGTTCCTGACATATATCTAATACTTTTTGAGGACTATATCCATATTTTTTACCTGCTTCAATTTGTAATTTAGACAAAGAATATGGTAATTTTTGTCTTTCTTTCTTTAGAACAACATCATATTTGCTTATTAATATATTTTCAGGATTTGTATTAATTAAATCATTTTGAATGTTAATTAATATTTGTTTATCTAAAATATAACCTTTATCATTTGCTAAATCATTATTGTTTAATTTGGTTTTCAATAAGCCGTTTGGATGTTGAAAATCAACTTCTAATTTGTAATGTGTAGTTGGTGTAAATGCATTTATGTCATGCTCTCTATTTACCACTAAACACATTGTAGGAGTCATAACTCTACCAATATTTATTACTTTGTCATAACCAGCTCTATTCATTAATAAAGTATATGCTCTAGATAAATTCATACCAATTAACCAATCTGCTTCGCAGCGAGCTTCAGCAGATTTATACAAATTATCGAAGATAGCATCATCTTTTAAATTTGTTAAAGCTAATTTTATAGATTTTGAATCTAAAGCATTCAATAAAATACGTTTTACAGGCTTTTGGTTTTTTATCTTATATAAAGTTTCACGAATTAATAATTCACCTTCTCTATCTGGATCGCCTGCATGTATTATAGTAGATACTTTATTATTTGATACTAAACTTTTTATAATGTTAAATTGTTCAATACAATTTTTCTTTATAATTTTTTCAAATGTTTTTGGTATTATTGGTAAAGTATTAAAATTCCATTGTTTATAAATTTCATCAATTTGTTCTGGACTTTTTAGCTCCAATAAATGTCCAAATTGCCAGGTTATTATATTATCGCCGATGGTAAAGTATCCATTATTTTTTTTTTATTTTTACATTTGATATTTCAGATACTACATTGGCAATTTCTTTTGCCATACTTGGTTTTTCAGCTATAAATAGTTTCATTTTTTATTTCTCCAATATTAGATAATTGTTAAGAGTTATCAGTAAAATTTTCTTTAATATTATTGATATTAATATCTTCGATATCTTTTGAAATATCTTTTTCAGCATTAGAATCAGTTTCTACATCTTCTAAAATATCTTTTTTAATATCAGTATCAAATAATAAATCTTTTTTATTATTTTCCATTAAGGTCAACAATTTATTTATATCCACATTAGCTAGGTCAATACCAGTTTGTTCATGAATAATTCTAGTTTTTAATTCAGAGATTTTTCTAATATTTAAATCTTTTTCTTTTTGAAGAATACCAATTTGAATTTTTTTCTTTTCTATTGCCTTTTTGTGATATTCTATACCTTTTTTAGCACTAGATATTTTTTTATCTATCACTTCATTAGCATCAAGAAACTTTTGGATTTTATTTTCCAATAGCAAATACAATTCACCTTCTATTCAAATATTTTTTACCTAATAATTCAAAAAAATTTAACTGTTCTTTATTTAAAATATTTTTCTTTGTAGCATAAATAAATCCTACAATTTGAAAGAATATATCTCGTTCTTTGAAGAAATCTATTTTAAAAATTTTTATAATAAAATCTAGAGTTTCATAATTGTTTTTATGATAATTAGATTTTAATAGAGCAGTCTGTTTTTCTAATTGCTTTATTTTCTGATTAGAAATATTTATCTTTTGGTTTAGAGCTGTTAATTTTGAATTGATTTTTTTTAGTCGAATAATAGCCTTTTTTAAATCTTCCACAAGTGCATAATACAATATATTTATTATTTTGTTAATACAAATGTCCGTAAATGTCCGCTAATGTCCGTAAATGTCCGCTAATGTCCAATAGGTAAATGATATAATAAAAAGCAAGAATAAAGTAATGTGCACTTAACCGTTTATTAAAATAAACGGGAAAAAACATAGAAATTTAAAGGATTTGCCATTCGTTACAAGTTTTCACTCATTGAACTAAAGTTAAAATTTTTAAGAATTAGAAAGGAGAATATAAAATGGCTCTTTACCATTTAAGTTTAAAAGCTAATAAACATAATACAAAAACTGTAAAAGGTAAAGACCATGTAGATTATATTAATCGAGAAGGTAAGTTTAAAGATGTTGATGAAAAAAATATACTAAAAGCTCAAACATTTTCATCAGAAAATGAAATCAAATTAATAACTACAGAAAATTTATCAGGTAAAGTTAATAAATTATATATCAATTCATCAGGAAGCATTATTCAAAAAGGTGATTCTTTAAAAATTACAGACAATGCTAGTGAAGAAACTGTACAGCTAGCATTAGCTCTAGCTAAAAGAATATCTGTAACAGATAAAATTGATATTTCTGGTAGTGATGATTTTAAAGATAAAGTATCGAAATCAATTGTAGAAATGAATTATGTAGATAATGTAAATATTGTTAATGATGAAGTTAACAATAAAATTAAAAATATACAGAAAGAGTATGAAGCTGATGGAAAAAGAATTAGTGAATATCACCAAAAATGTAAAGATAGACACGGAGTATCTCTCGCCAACATTGAATTCTCTGAAGAAAACTCAGTATGTGAATTTAATACCAAAAATGAGTTTAGCTTGCAAGATGTGTCCACATGGGATATGGATGTTCAACAGTCAGGTCTTGGGATGTTTTTGTCGAATTCTTCATCAAATGGTATGGAACTCGAAGAAACCGACAAATATCAACCTATGCGACGGGATGTTCTTAGAAGAAGAAAAGTAAACGTAGAATTATTAGCAGATAAATTATTATCTGCTAATAAAAAAGAAGCAGTTGCAGCTAGTCATGCTGATTATATAAATAGAGAAAATATTTTTGCTAAAAAAGGTGGCTGTGTATATAAGAGTAATCATTTACCTAAATGGGCTAATAATTCTCCTAAATTGTTTTTCGCAGCTGCTGATAAATTCGAACCTAAAAATGGTGTACCTTATCTTGAGTTTGAGTTATCTCTTCAAAGAGAACTTACTTTAAAACAAAATTTAGAAGTTATAAATATTTTTATAAAACAATGTGAAGTCTTACAAGATAAATATTTCGCATTTGCAATTCATGATAAAGAAGCAGCACTAGATAATACCAAACAACAGATCCATTGCCATCTCATGTTTTCAACCAGATGTATTGATGAATATGAAAAAGTAAATGAACGTCCTCCTGAAGTATTCTTTTCAAGAGCGAGAAATAAAAATCCTGAATTAGGTGGATGTAGAAAAGATAGACGTTTTTCTATGGATAATATTAAGATTCGTAGAGAAACTTTAGCTAATATACGAAAACTTTGGGCAGATATTAATAATCAGATTCTAAAAAAATATGGAGTTGATAAAGAAATTAGTCATAAATCTTTATCTGAACAAAGAGAAGATGCACTAAAAAATAAGGATTTTGTTAAAGCTGAAATTTTAAATAGAGCGCCTGAACAATATTTAGGTGCAAATATTTGTATAGATAAATCCAATTCTAAAGTGATTAATCTGCTTGAACGTAGAAAAGAAATTCAAGAACGTAATAAATTAATCAAAGCATCATATTTATTTGAAGATATCAAACGACAGGATGAACTTTTAGTTAATGCAGATTTAGCTAAGAAACAAGGAGCAAAAGTATTATCTGATGTATTAACTAGAAAAGATGTTAATACATCTAAAGCCAATAGCATATCTGTTTTAAGAGAACAAATTATAGATTTATCTAATAAATTAGCAGATAAATCTAAAGATGTAATAACTTACAGAGTTGCTTTAGAAAGATCTAGAACAAAACACATGACATCAGAAGAATATCATGCTTATATGAATTTGAAAATTATAAGTAATGATGAATTTAAATTAAAAAGAGAATTAAATATATTACAAAGAGATAATTCAAATATTAATAGACAAAATGAAATTACAAGTCTACTTAATAAATATCAAAATGTCAAAAATGAGTTTAAAAATATTTTAAAAGTAGCTAATAAAAGACTTCTTAAACCAGAATATAAAGCTAAAATAACAAAAGAAGTCAATATAATTTTAAGAGAAAATGAACCTGTTAAAAGAGAATATGAATTGTTAACCAATAAATTAACATTGGTTACAAATAAATTAAGAGCATATATATTAAACAATCTTTCACAAGAACAGAATAATACTGTTAATTCTTCTAATAGATATACAGCATTACAAGTTGATAATATATTAAAAAATCTTTCACAAGAATTATTAATAAATATTAATAAGTTACAAAAAGACTTAGAAAAATTATATTCTAAAGTTATATCTGAAGAAAGAGCAAAAATAATGGCTACAGATATAGTAACTAAAGGTAAATATAAAACTTTTAGAGAGTTAATAGTTAAAATTAATAAAGATAAAGAAAAATTAAAAGATATTGTTGAAAATATTGATGTATTAAAAAACAAACTACAAGATACTAAATTTAAACTTGCTTATGATAAAAACATAAACATTAAATATTCTTTAGATAAGTCTATTGCTGAAAATGAAAAACATGCTATTAATCTAAAACGAGATATAGTTAATTATTTAAATAAGCCAGAAGTTAAAATGTATATAAGTAAAATAGTAAATGGCATATTAGAAAAAAATCTTCCAATTAAAAACAATTATAATCAACTTAATAATAATTTAAATAATATGCGTTTACAGTTGCATACTATTGGTAAATTAAGGAAAGCTGCTGGAATGCAAATTCAGCTCGATAAAGGGAAAAATATTGCTTATGAAGTCAAGGAAACAGGATATTCAAGTAATAATTACAACAATAATACTAATAACGCAAAAATTTTAGCTGAAGCTTTTGCAGGAAATGTTTCTCTTTCTAGTACAGTAGTTAGAATTGCAGATAATGAGTATGATGAATTTAAAGATAATATTGCAATGAATAATGCAGATAGATTAGCTCAAGAAACAGATAGTGCATTAAGTTTATAAAATTTTTATTTTATCAGTAATAATAGGAGATGATTATTTTGATTGAAAATATTGGTTCTATAAATAAATCAACTAAACAATTTAATGATGAAAAAGAGGTTTCTTTAAATTTAGATAATCAATCTAATAAGATTATTTCTGGTGAAGATTGGTTAATAAATGCTGTAAATAAGATAAAAAATACCAATAATGATAAAAATAATAATGATGAAATAAACAGTACTGATATTATAAAAAATCTAAAGTATTGGATAACTTATGCTAAAAAAGCACAAAATATAGCATATTATGTAAACGATGATTTCAAAAAGGATATGGATAATGTTAATCATTGCTATTTAAGATTGTATCATGAGCTAAATGCAACTTATGATGCCACAAATGAAGTAATGATATATGATGGTTATACAGAAAAAGTCATTATTGATGAATTAAAAAAGCAAAACTATTCTAAGAAAGAAATATGTAATGCAGTAAAGAATTTTTCTCCATTGCAATTAGATGATAGAGATATTAATACATTATATGAACTTAAAGATATGCAAATACCATTTAAAGTTCTTCAATTTAAACAATTATTTAAAAATGATAATAATCTTAGTTTAGAGCAAAAGATTGAAAATTATATGTTAGAACATAATATAACATATGAAGATATACACGTAGAAAAGTTTTTAAATAAAGATATATATATGACAGCTAAAAATATATCAACAGCAATAAAGATACAAAAATTGCAAAACAAAAAGATGAATAGAATACGAAACCATTTTATTTGTTTTGGTAATATTGCAAACTTATCAAATACTATTAAACATTTATATAAAGATAGAAAAAATATTAATTCGTTAAGTGCTGCAATTAATATATTAAGAAGAAACAAGAATTCAGCTAAATATGAATACTTAAAAGAAGCAACTAAATTTTGTCATAATAAGGTTGTTATGAGTTGTGATAAAGAAGCACAATTTTTTAAAGAAAATAATAGTGATTTTAAAATTGCTAAACATATGATTTTGTTAGGATATAACCCAAATGAAATAGCAAAGACACTGATGAACAATTCTCCATTATTACCTAGTAATGAAGAATCAAAAAATATAGTTAATAAGGCAATTATTGTTATAAAGCAAGAACAAATTCAGTTTATGGCTAAAGATATTAGTAAGCAAAGTAATGTTATAAATACTATTAATGAAGATTTTATGCTAGAAGCTTCAAAGATATTAAAAAAATCTCCTAATATTGTATGGAGTGAAAAAGAAAATGATATGATGAAGGAAGTTCTTTTACAAAAAGGTTATAATAAAAATCAAATTCAACAGGTTTTAGAGAAATGTTCTCCTATTCCTATTGAAGCTGTAGAAAAAGAAGAATCTATGAATTTAGATAAAAATAATAATGTTTTATCAAATTTTATAACTAATGAAATGAATAAAAATTTGAGTAATAGAGCTATAATACAACATGTAATGAATAAGAGAGATACCTTTACAGAATTAAAAGATAAACCTAATTCTATGCAACGACAAATTATACTTAATACTATAAAGAAAGTACAAAAAGAAAATTATTTATTCCGTTAAAAAGTTTATCTTATGATGATAATCTAATTTACAGTGCTGAATATTTCTGCGATGGCGAATAGAAGAAGGAACATAT
>OCHF01000221.1_pt1 | contig 46615 bp, 50 predicted proteins | sample 1538851 | NCBI WGS metagenome assembly OCHF01 (sample SAMN04571730, study PRJEB22368) | human gut metagenome | biome: human gut; material: stool | host: Homo sapiens | place: Luxembourg | collected 2012-12-07
TGTAGCTCACTTTGCTCGCAAAGTGAGGGCCACGAACACGTAGCGAATATGGCCAGCGCTCAGAGGCATGACCTTGTTGGATTTTTAGCCGTGTTTGGCCGCCACAATATTCGTCCCCCTCACTTTGCGAGCAAAGTGAGCTACAGTGCTTCGCCTCAAACCTACGCCGGTGTTCGCGCGGGGCCCCTTGCAGCGATGCCGCACTCGCTTGCTATTTGCTCAAAAACGAGCCGAAATTTTTCTGGATTTTGAACACCCTACTTACTTACCCCTCGCGGCGTTCGCCAACAATCATGAAGACCTCGTCTTTTAGGTCGTCGGGAAGATTGATGCCGCGCAATTGCAGTGAGCGTACCCATCCGGCCACCTCGTCGCTCTTCATGGTGTAGAGCACTTCTTGAAATTGCTCCACTTCCTCGTTGGTGTATTCGTCGGAGGGGCGTCCGCGATAAGCGTCAAGTTCTTCATCGTCATAATATTCGATGTCGCGGCTCACGGCAGCGAGCAAACTGTCTTTCTCGCACACCTCATGCTGTCCGCAGCAGCCGTCTGGACGCGGTTCCTGAATGTCGGGCACTTCCTCGCCTTTGCGGTGGTACCACCACTGGCGTATGCTGCCAGCGATGAGGGCGATGATGAAAAGCGCGATGAGCGCGTAAATGAGTATTTCCATAGTGTGATATTAGTTTGTAGGGCAATTTTCTGCACACGTAATCTGTGTGCCGATAGCCTTCAGGTCGTCCCAGAAAGCCGGATAAGATTTGGCAACGACTTCTGGGTGTTCAATCTCAAGATGCTTGCAGGAGAACGCACACGGCGCGAAGGCCATTGCCATGCGGTGGTCGTCGTAGGTGGCGATGGCGGGATGCGCTTCTGGCGCTGTCTCGTTGCCGTCGTACCACATCTCGCGGTCGTTGGCTTCCACCCTTCTTCCCAGTTTCGCCAGTTCGTTTTGCAGCGCCACGATGCGGTCGGTCTCCTTGATTTTCAGGCTTTGCAGTCCGGCGAAGCGGAAAGGGCGCTTGAGCATGGCACACGTCGTCACGAGCGTTTGCGCGAGGTCGGGACACATGGTAAAGTCCGTCATGAGTTCACCTTCGGGCGCCATCTTCGTCAATGTGATGCCCTCCTCGGTGAAGGTCGTTTTGACTCCCAGCGGTTCAAACAATTTCCTGACGACGCTGTCGCCCTGCACACTGTCTTCTCGCAGTCCCGGCAGGTGTATGCAGGCCTCCTTGTCGGGCGATAGCGCCATGAGTTCATACCAATACGATGCCCCGCTCCAGTCGGGCTCCACGTGAAACGCCTGCCCCGCATTGTAGGCAGCGGGCAGAACTTCCAAGGTGTGTTCGTCGCGCCAGTCGGCCTTTGCGCCGAAGTAGCGCATGAGGTTGAGTGTCATGTTGATATAGGGCGTGGAAACCACCTCGCCTTCCAAGTGCAACGTCAGTCCGCGGCGCATGGTCGGGGCAACGAGTAGCAGGGCCGAGATGTATTGCGAACTCACGTCGGCAGGGATGCAGACACTGCCGCCTTCCAACTGGCGTCCGCAGATGCGGAGCGGCGGAAAGCCCTCGGCACCCACATAGCTGATGTCGGCGCCCAGTGTTTTCAGAGCACTGACGAGCAGGCGGATGGGACGTTGTTGCATGCGTGCTGTGCCGGTGAGGATATGCTCGCCAGGCGTGACGGCGAAGAAGGCCGTTCCGAAACGCATGGCGGTGCCGGCGGCGTGGATGTCGATTTCGGGCGAACGCTCGGCGAGGGCGCGGCGCAACACCGTCGTGTCGTCGCAGTCGGAGAGGTTCTCCAGTTGGGCGTTGCCAGCCAGAGCCGCGATGATGAGGGCGCGGGCGGAAATGCTCTTCGAGGCGGGCAGCGTGACGGTGCCGCGCAATTGTTCGGGCAGTGCGATATGGTAAGCTTGTGGCATGGAGTCGTTTTTTTAATGTGCCTGAGAATCAGAAACACCCTACAAATTTACGTAATTTTACCCAAGTGCGGCCGAAACTTTCCGACAAAATCGGGCGGCCCACCGTCGCGGGCTTGGCCTGCCGCTTGCAGACAAGCGATTTCTGAGCGTTTCCTCCAAACAATTCCCCCGAATAATTTTGGCATTTAGCATAGCTATCGTAACTTTGTATGCTAAAATGCAGTGGTGTACACCTACGCCATATACCGAACCCCGTCAACGCAAAAAAATGAAAATAACCGATCTCTTGGCCCAGCATAACGGCACGGCCTTCTCGTTTGAAGTGCTGCCGCCGCTCAAAGGAAACGGCATCGGCGGACTGAAACGTACCATCGACCGCCTGAGGAATTTCAATCCGCAATACATCAACATCACGACCCACCGCTCGGAATATGTCTACAAAGACCTCGGCGAGGGCCTGATGCAGCGCTTGCGGGTGCGCCGCCGTCCCGGCACCATCGCCGTGGCTGCCGCCATCCAGAATGAATACAACATCCCCGTTGTCCCGCACATCCTTTGTTCGGGTTTCACGCGGGCAGAGACGGAATACGTTTTGCTCGACCTCCAGTTTCTCGGCATAGAGAATCTCCTCGTTTTGCGAGGAGACAAGGCCAAGGAAGACGCATTTTTCAAACCGACGGAAAACGGGTACTCCCACACCACCGAGTTGCAGGAGCAGATCAATTCCTTCAACGCTGGCCACTTCCTCGACGGTAGCGAAATCAAGGTGCCGGGAAAACCTTTCTCCTACGGTGTGGCCTGCTACCCGGAGAAGCATGAGGAGGCGCTGAACATGGAAATGGATTTCGAATGGTTTAAGCGCAAGGTGGAACTCGGAGCAGAATATGCCGTGACGCAGCTTTTCTACGACAACGAGGCTTACTTCCGTTTCGTTGACAAGGCACGCGCCGCCGGCATCAACATCCCCATCATCCCGGGCATCAAACCTTTTGCGAAGCTCTCGCAATTGCAAACGGTGCCGAAGACCTTCCATTGCAACTTCCCCGAAGCGCTGGCCCACGAAGCCGTGAAATGCAAAACCGACGAGGAAGCCAAGGCCCTCGGCATCGAATGGGCCGTCACACAGTGTAAAGAACTCATGGCACACGGCGTGCCAAGCCTGCATTTCTACACCGTGTCGGCGGTTGACAGCATCGCCCAAATCGCGGCGAGAATATATTGACCTCAGACCAAGTAGTGGTAAAATTCGCCATTACCCAATAAACCATCATCGCTCATGCGCTATTCAGACGTCATCGGACAAAACGACATAAAGGACTTCCTCCAACGCCAATTGCTGGAGAAGCGTGTGCCGCATGCCCAGTTGTTCACTGGGCCGGAAGGAAGCGGCAAACTGCCCATGGCGCTGGCCTACGCCTCGGCCCTGCTTTGCCAACATCCAGTTGGTGGCGAAGCCTGTGGGCAGTGTCAGGCGTGCCGCATGGTGGAGCGTTGGGTTCACCCCGACCTCCATTTCGTCTTTCCTGTGGTCAAACCGAAGTCGGGAAGCGAAGCCGTGAGCGACACCTATCTGACGCAATGGCGCGAACAGCTCACCAACAACGTCTATTTCAATCGTCAGACATGGTATAAGCGCATGGGCGTTGAAAACCAGCAGCCCATCATCTCGGTCAAGGAGAGCGAAAGCATTCTGGAGAAGCTGAGCCTCAAATCGAGCCAGGGCGGGTATAAGGTGATGCTCGTGTGGCTGCCAGAGCTCATGAACGAGCCGACGGCCAACAAACTCTTGAAAATTCTTGAAGAACCGCCTGCAGAAACCGCCTTTCTCCTGGTCTCTGATGAACCAGAACGCCTGCTTCCCACCATCTTGAGCCGAACGCAGCGCGTTGAATTTCGTCCGCTCAGCGAGCAGGAACTCATGCAGGCGCTCATGAGCCGCAACGCCTTGCAGGAAGACGACGCCAAACTCGTGGCGCATCTCAGCGGCGGCAGTTATGTGGCGGCTTGCAGGCAGTTGCAGATTGACGAAGACCGCGCTTTGTTTTTCGATATGTTCGTGCTCCTCATGCGCCTCAGCTATATGCGTAAAATCAAGGATATGTATGAGTGGGCCAACCGTGTTTCGGAATGGGGACGCGAGCGCCAGAAGCAGTTTCTCGACTATTGCCAGCGCCTCGTTCGCGAAAATTTCATCTGCAATTTCCAGCAGCCAGAGCTCAATTATATGAGTCGGCAGGAAGCCGATTTTGCCGTGCGTTTCGCCCGCTTCATCAATGAGCGCAACGTCATCGGCATCATGGACGAACTCTCGGCGGCACGCCGCGACATCGGGCAGAACGTCAATCCGCGCATGGTTTTTTTCGACTTCGCTTTGAAAATGATTGTGCTGCTCATCCAATGACGCGCTTACCTACTTCTCAGAACCCCTACAATACAAATATGGATTACGATTTCAAATTAGACGGCTGCCTGCGGGGCTTTTGCGCCAAGGGATGCGGCCGGCAAAATAAACAGCTGAACACCTATGACTATTTGGCCGATGTTCCCGGCAATGACCGGCTCACCGACCTCGTTGAGGTGCAATTTAAAAACACACGCAAGGGATATTTCCGCAACGACAACCATCTGCCGCTCGAAAAAGGCGACATGGTGGCGGTGGAGGCCTCGCCAGGACACGACATCGGTGTCGTGACGCTCACGGGCCAGTTGGTGCCGCTGCAGATGAAGAAGGCCAACCTCAAGGCCGGAACGGAAATCAAGCGCATCTACCGCAAGGCGCGACAAGTGGACCTCGACAAATATGAGGAGTCGAAAGCCTTGGAAGAAGACACCATGATTCGGGCGCGACAGATTGCCAAAGAACTGGAGCTCAACATGAAAATCGGAGATGTGGAATATCAGGGAGATGGCAACAAGGCCATCTTCTATTACATCGCCGACGCACGTGTCGACTTCCGCAAACTCATCAAGGTGCTGGCCGACGCCTTCCATGTGCGTATCGAAATGCGTCAGATCGGCGCACGCCAGGAAGCCGGGCGCATTGGCGGCATCGGCCCTTGCGGACGAGAACTCTGCTGCGCCACGTGGATGAAGAATTTCAACAGTGTCTCAACGGCGGCGGCCCGTTTCCAAGATATTTCGCCCAATCCGCAGAAACTGGCGGGACAGTGTGCCAAACTCAAATGTTGCCTCAATTACGAGGCCGACACCTATGTCGAAGCTTCGCGCAAATTGCCGCCACATGACGTGACGCTCGAAACGGCCGACAGCACCTACTTCTATTTCAAGGCCGACATCCTGGCCGGACTGGTCACTTACAGCACCGACAAGCGCCTCATGGCCAATGCTGTCACCATCTCGGCAGAGCGTGCCCACGAAGTGATACGCCTCAACCGCGCAGGCGAAAAACCGCTGAAGCTTGATGAAGGCGAGCATGCAGAACCGCTGAAGCCTGTTGACCTCGCCGAGCAAGACGACCTGACGCGTTTCGACAAGGTGAAACGCCGCAACGGAAAGGGCGGAAACCGCTCACGCAAGCAGGGCGGAGATGCTGCCTCGCAAAATTCCGAGGCGGCAACCGCGCAGCAAGGCGAGAGGGGCGAACAGCGCCGCGACCGCCAGCGCTCTGAAAGAAACCAGCGTCGCGACCGACAGCGCCCCGACCGCCAACAGGCTCCAGACGGTTCCCACCGTCCCGACAACAACCGCCGCGCCGCCAAAAATCGTCCCGACCGCAACGCCCAACGGCCTGGCAATCGACAGGCAGAGGAGAATGCCGACAAACAATAATCCCCATCCATGCGAACGAATCTGTGTGCTCTTATCGTTTTGCCCCTGACCGTGGCGCTCTTCTCCATGCTTTTTGTCGCTTGCGACAGGCAAACGGCCCTGGCGGGTTATCACGACTTGCCCTTAGACGGATGGGAGGCCGGCGACACCGTTGCCTTTCCCCTCGATAGTGTGACAGAAGGCGGCGACTATCTCCTCACGCTCTCCCTGCGTTTCACAGCATCCGAGCGCTATCCCTTCTCCGATATTGCTCTGCTGCTCACGCGCTGTCTGCCCGGCGACACGCTCACCATGCCTCTCCGCTACACGCTTACCACGGGGCGCAGCGACATGGCGGGAAACGGTGTGTCGCTCTATGCTTACGACTTTCCCGTTGACACGCTTTCCCTCGAGCCGGGCACGAAGGGATGTTTCATTCTCAAACACAATATGCGGCTCTCGCCGCTCCCTGGCATCCACGACGTGGGGCTTTCCCTGAGGCGTTTGGAATGATACAACACCCCTACCTATTTAACAATAGACATCAATCATGAAAGAATTCATACAATCTGAAGCCAAAGCCGAAACCGCCGTCCTCGTGGCCCTCATCACGAAGACGCAGGACGAGCGAAAGACGGCAGAATATCTCGACGAACTGGAGTTTCTGGCGGAGACCGCCGGAGCTGTCACCGTCAAGCGCTTCACGCAGCGCCTCGACGGACCGAGTTCGGTGACTTACGTCGGAAAAGGCAAGCTCGACGAAATTCGGCAATACATCGTGGCTGAGGAAGACGCTGAGCGCGAAGTGGGCATGGTCATCTTCGACGATGAACTCTCCGCCAAGCAGTTGCGCAACATCGAGCGCGAACTGAAAGTGAAAATCCTCGACCGCACCTCCCTCATCCTCGACATCTTCGCCATGCGTGCGCAAACGGCCAATGCCAAAACACAGGTGGAATTGGCGCAATATCGCTATATGCTCCCGCGTCTGCAGCGTCTCTGGACCCACCTCGAACGCCAAGGCGGCGGTTCGGGCAGTGGCGGCGGAAAAGGCTCCGTGGGACTCCGTGGACCGGGCGAAACGCAGCTCGAGATGGACCGCCGAATCATCCTCAATCGCATGGCGCTCCTCAAGCAACGCCTTGCCGACATTGAGCGCCAGAAGACCACGCAACGCAAAAACCGCGGTCGCCTCATCCGTGCGGCGCTCGTTGGATACACCAACGTCGGGAAGTCAACGCTCATCAACCTCCTGGCAAAGGCTGAGGTGTTTGCCGAAAACAAACTCTTCGCCACGCTCGACACAACGGTGCGCAAAGTCATCATCGAAAATCTTCCCTTCCTCTTGGCCGACACTGTCGGTTTCATCCGCAAATTGCCCACCGACCTGGTGGAGTCCTTTAAAAGCACCCTCGACGAGGTGCGTGAAGCCGACCTCCTGATTCATGTGGTCGACGTGTCGCACCCAGACTTTGAAGAACAGGTGGAAGTGGTCAACAAAACGCTCTGTGACCTCGGCTGTTCCGACAAACCGCAGATTATGGTGTTCAACAAAGTGGACGCCTACACCTGGGTGGAAAAAGAGGCCGACGACCTCACGCCTGCCACGCGCGAAAACCTCTCGCTCAGCCAATTGAAGAAGACTTGGATGGCCCGCCTCGGCGACGACTGCATCTTCATCTCTGCCCGTGAGCGCCAGAACATCGACGAACTGAAGGAACTCATCTACAGCCGCGTGCGCCAGCTCCACGTGCAGAAATATCCTTACAATGATTTCCTCTTCCAGCAATACGACGAGAACGGCGAGGCACAGTGATGCCGCCCGTCCTTTGTGGAAACGAACACCGTCCTCTCCGCGGATTCCCCAATCCGCATGACAATACAAACACAAAAAAGGCCGACAGGATTCCTGTTCGGCCTTTTTTGTGTATTGGAATTTGTGGCGCGGAAGCAAAACGAGTCTGCGGCATCGCTCAGCCATACAACTTTTCGGATGGTAATCCTGCATGGGATGCTTACGCTGAACCGAGTGCTTCCGAAGCGTATCTCAAGCCAAAGAAAAAGCCGCTATACGCATAGCAAGAGAGCCTAGCGTAGGCGGCTGAAAGAAAGGAGTGCTCGAATGGGAGGGCTTGGAAATCAGTATGGAGAGTTCAGCTAGGACTACAATGCTCTTCATATTTATGTTCGCATACGCAAACGCCATAAGCAGCTCTATAATAACCTGTACATTTACATTTTTTGTAAGATAAGTGCCCAGTAAAAGATGGCTGACTCCTACTAGAAGAGGTTATTACTCCCCTGCCACCACATTTAATACAAGGATAGTAATTATCGCTATAATCTTCTACGTAGCCAGTTAAATTGCATTCTATGCATGGATTGTCCACAGACGATTGCTCGCTATAGTTACTGCTATAATTAGATGTTGATTGGTAACTACTTGATCTACTACCATTTCCTCCACAGCTAACAAATGTAACAATTGTAATAAAAAAGGCCAGTCTTTTTGTAGAGTTGATTTATTTTAATAAATATAACCATTACCTCTACAAACGCCACAATGTTTATTACCTCTGCAAACAGGACAAGTTGTATATATTTGTTTGGGGTGTCCTGATAAATATCCAACTTCTTCCCAATAGCCACCTTGTCCATTACAACCCGTGCAAAGTCCAGAACCACCGCAACTTCCACATTTTTTATGTGAATTGCTTGAACTAGAACCATATCCTACATTAGGAGCGGAATAAGCCCCACCAGAATTCATTCCATGCGCTACACGTAATTTGGCAATAACCATTTTACGATTTTCATTTGTAGCTTCCCAATATCCTTCATTGTTGATTCGATATATACAAGCTGCTGCAAGTTGATTTCCTTTGCTTTTTGCCCATGAATAAAATTTCCAAGCTTTATCATGATTAGCTGTTACTCCCATTCCTACTTCGTACATAAGCCCCAAGTGAGCTGCGGCTTCAGCACTATTATATTCATTATAAGCTTTCGCATAGTATTTATGTGCTTCTGAAAATCTGTAATTCACAAGTTCTCCAACAGCTCTAACGCATAGCCCATCAGCATAACCTGCTCTACCTGCGTCTTCTACACTAACTCCAGGTCCAAACATAAATTGTGCTTTTACCTCAGTCATAGCCGAAGTAATTAAAATAGAGAGCAATAATAGAATACGTGCCATTGTTTTTCCCTAAATACGTGTCGGGCGCAACTTTTAATAGTTAATAAATTGAACATTCCAAATGTACGACATTTTAGCATACAAGTATACAGAGTACAAACGAATTCTACAATAAAAATATCAGAACATGATAGTCAAATCTAAGTGAAGGGGACGGTTCTGCTTTATGGTATAATCAGAAGAGCTTGACATATCAAGTAATCCTCGTGAAAGACCAGCAGTAATTTGGAGATTATTTACACGAAAGCCAGCACCATAGTCCGCTGTGATATTGAAACGTTTCCAATCAGGCGCATCATCCGACTTGTAGATATTGTCGTTCTTATAAATCTCTTCGCTTCCATCCTTGATTATCATTTTACCTAACACACCACAATCAAAACTGAAACCACCATATACAAATAGTTGAAACCATTTTGAAAAATTAGCTCTGTATTCCAAATGCAAAGGGAAAGATAGTACATGTTCCATCATCAGTCCCTTATAACCTTCGATGTCATTGGTCTTTGACCAATAGAACTCATAATTTAATCCAGAATTCACACCAAAACCATATTTTATTTGAGGATTATAGCAAAATCCAAAACGAACGCCAGGAACGACCCGATGACCATCCCAAAAACCAAATTTTGCGCTTTCTCCGTCAGCATGTTGTTGCCATTGCTTCTGAACGTAGCCCATTACGAAGCCACCAAACGCCTCCGTCTTTGCTGCATTAAAAGGACCATGACTACGGCGGTGACGTGGTTTGTTGTAGTTGTTGTGTGTTGAAGGGTCTGAATGGGTTGAACTAGAAATATACGAAGGTGAGGAATTATCCTTAATAAAATAATCTGTCTTCTGTTTTATAATTTCAGAAGTCTTAATTTTAGAAAACTCTTCAGTGAGAATTAATTCGTCATTGAATCTCACCCTAATCTGTTTAATATCATGATTTCTAAGTAAATTCCAAAAGTTTTTGTCCATTTCTTTCTCTGTAGAACCATTAACTTCCATACTATTTGATAATATGGATATATCAAAAGTAACAAATGGAGTTCCTCCCATCGAAATATACAGATCGTCTCCCATAAAATTATAGAATTTAATACTGTTTAATCCATGCGTCTTACCTTTTATTACTTTTCCATTTGATAATACAATATCTATTGGGAAAGTAATAAAAGGTATGTTTGGAGTATCAAGAGCTTTTGCTAGTGTAATCCAATTCGAACTTTTGGTTTCAAGCGTAAGCAAGAGTAAATGAACTCCATCAAAGAATGCACTGTTACCTATCTCTATTTTAATATTCGAAGAAGAATTGATTGAAACAAAACTTGAATCTTCAATAGATGTCATACCACTAAACGCATGTTCTACCTTATAATTTCCACCAAATAAGCTAATACTACAAAATAGAGAAAAAAATACTAAAAATAATTTCTTAGGTATCATATATTCTTCCCTAAATCCGTGTCGGGCGCAACTTTTAATAGTACCTTAAATTAGTAGACTTGCTTTCTTGTAAAAATACATGTCTGCCAATTTAAGATATTAGAGTTTGTTTATACCCATGGACTCCAATATGGGAAAAAATGAGATATTGATACATACGAAAAAGCGCGGAGCCTGTTCTGTCACTCGTTCCACGATCGATAGGCCTTCGCATTGCCCTGTAAGTCGAAACGAGCAACGCCATTGTTGCCTGTGAGCATGGAAGTAAACGATGGTTACAGTATCAAGAGCAGAACCCGATTCGCCTTGGTAAGAATGGCGGATGGAAACGTGGATGTGATGTTCTATCCTGTTTTGAAGTACGCCCCATTGGATAACTTCACCAAGGAGCAGCAGGAACTGTTGAAGCAGGGCAAGGCTGTGGTGGCAGATGTGGATATGCCAGATGGCGCACATGTCAAGGCATTTGTGCAGATTGACGGAGAGACCAACCAAGTGATGGCTGTGCCGACACCTGTGATTGGTAGAAACTTGCAGGTGCTATCTGACGAACTCAGTCTTGGAGGAACGGAGCTAAAGAGCATCCAAAATGGCGAAGCACTGACATTTGCCGTAGAAGACGAACCTGTAACAGTAGGCATCGACCTGAAGAGCGACACAGGCATCCGATTCGCCAACGGTGATGGTGAGCAGTGGCGCAAGGAAGGCAAGCGAGAGTGGGACAAATACACTTTCGGCATCTATGGCTGTTGGGTAATGGATGATGACGGCAACCTCGACTATGTTCCAGAGGAGGAATATACCGAAGAACTGTGGAATGAGCAAAAGAAAGCTGCTGGAAGACATGCTTCTGCTGTTGCAAGAAAGTAAAGTGAAACATCAAACTTAGAGAAGAAATGAGAAAAGGACCTTATTATACAGAAGACATCCTTGTGGATAAGATGCAGAGCGGTGAATACGGTTGGCTCGACTATGTGAATCATTTCAGTGAGGAATGGCAGAACGAGTACGAGGAATACTGCAAGGAACATGCTCTGTGCATCGGCAACGAGAGTGCAGAACAGTTTGTGAAGTACAAGGACGAACTGTTGGAGCAAGGAATGGAAACAGAGAACGCTTAATACAATCATGCTATGGCGATAAGAAAGAACTTGAATCCAAGACAGATGGACTTGCAGCCAGAGATGCGTGACATCCTGATGCGCAATGGTATGCAAGCCCATATCATAGCTGATGGTGATGGTTATCAGTTAGCGGTACAGGGACACGACTCCCCACTGCTGACCTATAACCTCACCGAGAAACAGATGTTGGTATTGACAGATTGGGGAACCAACTCTGCCAACAAGAAGGCGTACAATGTCTTTACCAGCATCATCGGCAAAGACTTCTATATGCCGAGAAACCTTGTCCATGCAAGAAATGCCAATGGAAGAGTGGCTATGGGACTGCATGGATATAGGATTGGTACTGGAGAATACGGACGGTTAGGATGGAGTCCAGAGTTTTTAGGTTGGACACCGAGAATGCAGGACGGCTATCATCTACGCAGAGTCGGAGGACAGATGTTCTATGCAGGAGCACCAATGGTAACGGAAAGACCAGACAGAAGGCTGAAACCTGGTGAGTTAACCTCTGGAGGCTATGGCTTTTACTATAAAGGACAGCAACAAGTAGCACCACAAGCAGATGTATTACAAAACCTGCAAGCCGTGGTGACACCTGTAGAGACACGTCCAAGAAGCAAAGAACCAGCCAAACCCTACAAGGAACTGATAAGCTCACCTGTATATTTCTCCAACGATCAATGGCAGGAATGCCTGTCTTCACACGGTATCATCATCGATGAGAAGGCAAAGACACTCACTATCCAATCAGAAAGCACCAAAAGTGATATGGTGTATGACTTGACCGACGATGAATTGAAGGCATTGACCAACAATTCTGTCAAGCAAGTATCTGTAGCCAAACGACTGGATATATTGAATAATGTCATCAAGGACGATTTCACCGACAAGATAACGATGGATATGCTCAACAGCAAGGAGCGCATCCATATCGGTTTGCGTCCAGAGGTGCAACAGGAGTTGGACGGCAGGATGCAGTTGCAATCTACCGTTGAGCCACTGCAAGTGCAGCAAGAACCTATGAACAATAAAGTAGGTATTGTGGATGGGCAGGACTTGGACGAGAGCAAGGGGTGGTTCCGTGAAGTCAAGCATGGCAGAGAAGTAACTGTTGGTGAGATACGAGTGGAGCCAGCGGAGCAAGAAGGCAAATTCCGCATGACAGCCATCATCAACGGTGAGCGAGTAAGCCACGAGATAACGCAGAAGCAGTATGACAAGTTCATGGCAGTGGATGACTACCATCGCATGAAACTTTTTTCCAAGATATTCGGTGAGGTTGATATGAAAGACCGTACCAGTTTGGGAACCAAGATTGGAGCTGCACTGTTAGCAGGATTGGGTGTTGCTGCCGAAGTAGGCAGTGAGCTACATCGTCCACATGGCGCACCTGTAGTGATAGTTGACCACCATCATGGTGCAGCACCTGCGCCACCTCGTCCCTACTTCAAGCCAGGAGTAGATACGCCAATGGATGTGGCGGCGAGAAACTTTGAGGCTGCCATGAACCAAGAAGTATTGCATCCTCACATGGGGAAAGGACTATAACGGAATACGCTTATGGCAAACAACGAACTGACATACAATGACTTCTTGCAGCGACTGAACATACAGGAGTTGTTGGTGGACGCAGGCTATCAGTTGAACAAACGAGATGGTTTGCGCTATCCGTCATATGTAAAGGTGGACAATCATGGACAGCGAGTGAGGGGTGACAAGTTTATTGTAACAGGCAATGGCAAGTGCTGTTTTCAACCACCAGAGCAGAAGAACTACAATGTGATAGGTTTCATCAAGGAGCATCCGATGCTGTTTGACGACTATAAGCCAGGAATGTCATTGGACAGACTGGTGAATGTGGTATGCAACAGACTGTTGAATAATCCCATTGATGTGCGTGAAAGCAGAGTGGCAGAACCCAAGCGAGACGCCAAGCCCTTCAACCTGTCAGACTATGACATCTTGCGTTTCAACCCAAGGGAAAAGGACACCCAACGAAAACACTATCCTTACTTCAAGGAAAGAGGCATCAACATGGGGACACAGTTTGCCTTCCACAGGCATTTCTTCTTGGCTACCAAGCATCGAAATGACGGATTGAGCTTTGCCAATCTCGCCTTTCCACTATCCTTGCCGTCCAAGCCAGACAGCATCGTTGGATTGGAAGAGAGAGGCAGACCGAGACGAGAAGACGGTAAGGCATACAAGGGAAAAGCAGAAGGCAGCAACAGCTGTGAAGGACTGTGGATAGCCAACCTGACAGGTAAGCCATTGAAAGAAGCCACAAATATTCTATGGTTTGAGAGTGCATACGATGCCATGGCAGAGTACCAAATCAACCCGGTGAAGAGCGTGTATGTCTCGACAGGAGGCACGCCCACTAAGGGACAGATAAAGGGAATGCTGGAAGAGACCCGACAAGCAAGCCATTATTTAGGCTTTGACAAAGACGAGGCAGGACGTGGCTTTGTGAAGAACTTCAAAGCAATCGCCAAGGAAATGGGATTTCCTGACTTCACAGTACAAGCCTACCATCCCTTGGGACAATACAAGGATTGGAACGATGCCTTGCTTGGCAAACGAGACCAACGGTTGATAGACCAAGGAGAGATAGACTTCGACTATTTCGAGTTTGCCAAGGCGCAAGAGGCTGAGAGGCAACAAGAGCAGGAACGGAAACAGCAAGAAAAAGAGGAACAGACATCGGGCTTCCGCAGATAAAGCACGGTGTCATTATCAAAAAAGAGAACTATGCAGCAGACATATCGGTATAGAAACATCATCATCAAGCCCCATTGGATGCAGTTCGTTATTAACGAGCTGCACTTGCTTGTGCTTATAAGCGTAGGCTTTGTATATGTAGGTATTGATGATGCCGTTCTCTCCACTTTGGTGTTTGTCCTCTCTGTCTTGCTTTCCCTATGCTTGGCATATCGAATGGTCTATCTATGCAGGATGCGGTACGTCATCAGTAACGAACAGTTGATGTTTGAGCATGGCGTGTTTCATCGGGAAGTAGATTATCTGGAACTATACCGTGTGGTGGATTTCAATGAGAGTCAGACATTCATGCAGCAACTATTCCGATTGAAAACCATGAGCATATATTCTGGAGACAGAACGACACCAAGGCTTGACATTATCGGAGTACCGATGAAAGAAGAACTGGTGACAACCATCAGAAAACGAGTAGAAACCAGCAAACGCAGGAGGAGCATCTATGAGATTACAAATAGGTAAGATATGGTTGATAGCAATTATCGGCATAGCAACGGCATCGGAAGCCAAGGCACAATTGGTGTCATCCAATCCCTTGGAATGGATGGCATTGGCAGAAGGCAATGAACTTATCAACAGTGAGATTGAAAAGCAAATCAACGGACAGACCAAGACGGCGTTGTTGCAGAATACAATGGCTGCCGAGTTCAACCAGATACACAAATGGGAGAAGAAGTACAACAGTTACTTGAAATCTGTGAACGGCTATGCCTCTTCGCTGAAAGCATGTACCCATCTGTATGATGATGGCGTGAAGATTTTCATCACGCTTGCCAAGTTGAAGGCAGCTATTGCCAATAATCCGCAAGGCATTGTGGCAAGCATGAGTATGAACAACCTGTATATCGAGACGGCAACGGAACTGGTATCGGTTTTCAATCTGTTGAATGATGCCGTGGCAAAAGGAGGAACGGAGAATATGTTGACAGGAGCAGACCGCTCCAAGACCTTGTGGGCATTAAACGACAAACTATCTGCTTTCCAAAAGAAGCTCAACAAACTGTATCTGAGCATCCGCTACTATACAATGAGTGATGTGTGGAACAATGTCACGGCAGGGATGATAGACAGAAGTAATGGTGAGATTGCTACGCAAGCATTGGGACGGTGGCGGAGAGCTGCCAAAGTCAGTACACCATAATTATATAAAAGCATTCGAGTATGAGAACATGGATATTTTGCTTTGTCATCATGTTGCTTTCTGTCTGCAAAATGCAAGCCCAGAACGACCCTGTGTTGGCAGGAATGATATACGCCTATACAGACAAGGCTGAAAAGGAGTTGAAGAACCAGGAGAAGGTGATGCTGATGCAGACCACTGGTCATATATGGTTGAAAGAGGAAGTGGAAGGAACCACCAATCTGCAACGAGAGTTCAACAACTACTTGGACTCGTTCCGCTCCATCGTGGTGTATGCTGCACAGGTATATGGCTTCTATCACGAGATAGACCGACTGGTGGATAACTTGGGAGGATTCACCAAACAACTGGATAAACATCCGAGCAATGCCCTTGCTGTGGCACTGTCAGCCAAGCGCAACAAGATCTATCGGGAGTTGATTATGGGCAGCGTGGAGATAGTAAATGACATCAGGCTTGTATGCTTGTCGGGCAACAAGATGACCGAGAAAGAACGAGTGGAAATCGTTTTCGGCATCCGCCCCAAGCTGAAGGTAATGAACAAAAAGCTGCAACGGCTGACCAAGGCGGTGAAGTACACCTCGATGGCGGACATCTGGGCAGAGATAGAGGAAGGTAGCCACGACAAAGCAGACAAGAAAACCATCGTGAAGGACTGCATGAACAGATGGAAGCGAAACGGAAAGATCAAATAGCAATAAAAAGATACGACTATGAGTATATGGGCAAAGATAGCAAAGTATGGCGGCAGTGCCTTGAAAGGTGCAGGTAGTGTCGCCAAGCAAGGACTGAAATCTGCAAGCAATACGGCTGTGCATCCCACCCAAGCACTAAAAGGCGCAGGAAGTGCGATGAAAACAGCCGCTGTGGGCAGCGCAGCAGGATATGTGGCATGGCAGAACCTTGTCAACGACAAGAGCATGGTGGAGATAGCCAGTGACGTGGTGGTCGGAAAAGACACCACGGAGAAAATATCCGAAGCCGTGGAAGATGTAAAAGGATTAAAGAACAAGGCAGGGGAAGCCGTGGATGCGGTGAATGGAGCCATGGGTGACATCAACAGCAAGTGGAGCGGAATGAGCAACTTCTTCCGTGGCATCTTCGGAGGAAACGGACTGGAGATGTTCGGCAACTTCTTCAAGAACTTAGGGAAAGGCAACGTGTCGGGACTGAGCCTTGCAGGACTAGTAACAGCAGCGTTCCTCACCTTCGGACGTTTCGGATGGCTTGGCAAGATAGCAGGAGCCATGCTCGGCATGATGCTAATCGGCAACAACTCCAACATCAAGAATATCGTCAGTGGTGATGGTGGTCAGGGAAGAAATGTGAACGAAGCAGAAACGACCGTACGCAGTGGCGGCATGAAACGATAAACATAAAAACGACAACAACATGAGATATACAGAAGAAATGATGCTGCAATCAAAAAGCGGCTTTTGCATGCCCTTTGAGGAGCGAGGCAAGGATGTAGAACTGACACTTGGCTATGGAAAACAGAAGCATCCTGTAACAGGAACCGTGTTCTTCCATCACGGACTGGACTTTGAGGCAAATCACTATCTGCTGTCTGCCTTGGCAAGCGGAACGGTATCGGGCATTGGCAATGATGCGACACACGGCATCTACCAAGTGATACGCTACGGCAAATATGAAGTGACCTACGCCCACCTTGCCAACGTGTTCGTGAACTTCGGACAAACCGTGAAGGCAGGAAACATCGTGGCATTGAGCGGTGACAGACTGCATTTCGAGGTGAAGTTTGACGGCAAGGAAATCAATCCGATTGATTTTCTGACCATGCTATATGGCAATGTGAAGGCAATGGAACAGACTGGTAAGACTGGTTTTCCTGAGTTTGAGACCTACGACATGAATATTGCCACACAGTATGACAAAAATCAGAAAGAGATAGAAGAACTGATGCTACGCTTCATGCCATCGTATATGGAAGACCTGTATAAAGGTATGTATGTGACACCGCAACATGCAGAGCAGTCGCTGAGAAACATTTTTTCGCTATCTGCAGCGAAACACTATTTCTATGAAGCTATGCCATCCATCAGCAACCCATTAGGCATCGGGCAGAGAGCCATGCCCTTGGCTTGCAAGGTGCAGAACCTGCTGATAGCAGATTTCTTGAACTATCTGGCATTGCGGCATGGCATCTATCTGTCCACATTGAGCGAAGTTCTAAAAAAAAACTCCATGACGAAGCCATAAGGACGAGTGGCATCATCGACCCGCTTGCTGAACTGGACATCGATGTGCAGAGCTTTGATATTCCAAGGTTGGTGAGCGTCTATCCCGACCGTGCAGGAGTGAGATGGTGGACAAAAGCATGGTTCAACAACAGAGAGGAAGGAGAATGCTCCGTGGAGATAGAACTGCAGCAAGCCATCCTCTTCATCCATGACAGAATAGAGAAGGACTCTTGGCTGGAGGAATACTTTCCAAAGCAGATGGAAGTGTATCACCAAGCCATCGAGCAGACAAGAGAACAGATATTAGGTCAACTAAACGTAACGCTATAATGAGTACAATCAAGAACCCGACACGCTTTGCCGAACTGGAGTATTGCCTTCAAGGATATTTTGACGGCAAGCTGGCACCTGTGATGAAACAGGTGCGAGATGACTTGACGCACAAGCAACTGGAGGAAAGAGGCAGATACCAGAGCAGTTTGGCAGGAGTGCTTGCTTCTGCCAATCCGTATGCCGACAACACCGAGTTTGTTCTAAAGCAAACAGGCAAATGGAACAGCAAAACCACGGAGGACTATCTGGCGATGTGCAACCAGAAGATATGGAAGGACAAAAACATCGTGAAGGATTTGGCTCTTCTTGCTGGCGAGTGGCGCAATGCCGTGGTGAAGGAAATTGGACGAAGCAAATATGACGCTTTGTCGAAAGCCTGTGGCGAGGATTTGGCATACGCATACGTTGCACAAAGGATGGAAGACCTGATGATTGGGAAGCTCGTCAAGGACAATACACCCAAGTCAACGATGGACTACATCTTGCGAAAGGCAGCACAAAACAGCATCTGGGGACTGCAAGAAGAGCTCCTGAAATCACCATTGACGGCAGAGATAGAGGCTCGTGGCGAGAAAGTCTACAAGCCAAGCAAGACGGAGAAGTTTGCAGGAAGGGCTACCGCCTCTGTAGTGGATGCCGTGACCATGGGCGGTATCGGTAGTTGGAAGTCATTGGCTACCTTGGTGGGGAGCGACATGGCATTGGGCTATATCCTCGATTCCAAGAAGGGAAACGGCGAACAGCGGAAAGAGCAAGCCATGGAATTGAGCATCAGCAAGGGCGTATTCGGACAGAACGGCAATGCCTTCACTGGTTTTCGCTCACAAGCCAAGAAAGTGAATGCCACCGACAATGGCTATGTCAAGACGCTCAACAGCAAACTCCATAACAAGATACATATCCCACAAAAAGCATTTACGCCTATGGCATGGACAGATAACAGTTTTAAGTTTCCTTTCCAAAAAGAGCAAGAGAAATGGAACGATCCGAAATACAAGAATGTACCGCTGATAGTGGCACCCGGCAAGGAAGATGCCTATCTGGAAGAGAAAGCCAAGCACGACGCAGCCAAGGTTGCAGAGGCTGAGCGCATCATCCAAGAAAAGGAAGAGGCGCTACAAACAGAAACTGATGAACAACAGCAAGCGCAATCAGAGGAAGAACTGCAAGAACAACCTGAAAATGATAACAGTAACGGTTGGGAAGGACTGTTGAAGAACTTCGGACTGGACGGTTTCAGTGACATCGGCAATAACCTCGGCTATGTGATAGCCATGCTGCCTGACATCCTTGTTGGACTGTTCACTGGCAAGACGCAATCATTGGGCTTGAAGGCCAACATGATGCCGATAGCCGCCATCCTTGCTGGAATGTTCGTAAAGAATCCGCTATTGAAGATGACACTCATCGGTATGGGTGGTGCCAACCTACTGAACAAGGCAGGACATGAAGCATTGGCAAACAAACGGGAAAGCAATGATGGAAATGCTGTATCATACGGTAATACAACAGCACAAACTGTACAATATAAGTCCTATCCAGACGAACCGTTGAATCCTCGAATAGCCAACCCTGTACTACAAGGCAACTGTTTAGTGGCAACCATTGACCGAGTGCCATACACCATCCAACTGCCAGAGCATGTGGTTGGAGCATATCAAGCAGGAGCCTTGCCACTCAGTACCCTTGCCAATGCAGTGCTTGCCAAGAGTGACCAGATGAGACAGATGGTAGAACGCAACTATGGCGAGCAAGAAGTGAGAAATGTGAGAAACGAAGCGATGGAAAACGCAGAGCAGCGAGAAGTCATCCAACGTTCAAGATAATAGAAGAAAACGTAAAACAATCATACAATGAAAGAGAAAAGTCCACAAGAGAAGAATGCGGCAGAGCGTCAGGTGTCACTGATCACCGAAGCCCTGTCGAAAGCAGCCGACAACAAGGGTGTCTGGCTGAACGAGCAAGGAAAACAATATCCACGGTTTTACCCAAAGGGAGCGGCAGTGAGTCCGTTTAATGCCCTCGTGATGGGATTGAACTCCGACAAGAACGGATTTTTAACAAATCTTTACACGTTATTTAGCGAAGCCAAGAAGCGAGATGAGTCCGTGATGGCGCATGAGAGAGGCGTGCCGTTCAACTGGTATGCGTGGAACAAGTATGTGAACCGTCATAATCCGGAAGACATCATCAGCAGAAAGGACTACCAGGAATTGTCGGCTACCGATCAGACACAGTACAAGGGCATACATAATCGGGAAATACGAGTGCTGTTCAATATCGACCAGACCATGCTGCCACTAAAAGACAAGGAGAAATATGAAGAAATGGTGAAGGCGAATGTCGGTGCGAATGAAGACAAGGTATTGCGTAGCCAAGTGAATGACTTCATCCAGAATATGAAGGACAACCTGATGGCGGTGCGCAAAGACGGAAGCGGAGTGGCACATTATGACACAGAAAAAGATGCTGTGTATATGCCAAAACAAGAAAACTTTGAGCAATATAGCGATTATGTGCAGGAGATGCTGCGCCAAGTGGTGAGTGCTACAGGACATCAACAGCGACTGGCAAGGGAAGGCATGGTGATGAAGAACGGCATTGCGCCATCGGAGGATGCCGTGAAGCAAGAGAAACTGGTGGTGGAACTGGCTTCGGGTATCAAGATGATGGAAATGGGTATGCCTGCCAAGATTTCCAAGGAGAACATGGGACTGGTGGATTACTGGAACCGTGAACTGAAAGAAAATCCATGTCTGATAGATGCCGTAGAGAGTGATGTGAACAATGCCTTGGACGTTATCCGCAAGGCAGAGCGTGGCGAGAAAATTGAATATTCATCCTTGAAGAACGAGCAGCAGACCACCGAGATGCAAGCGCAGATGCCCAAACACTACTTTGTGGCAGATGAGATAGCCAAGCATCCCGACAGCGAACAAAAGTTTGTGGTGATAGTAAGGGATAAAGAAAACAAGAGTGCCGATGTGGTGTTGCCGGCAGGAGCATCATTGGATGTGAACAATGAGGTGTCGGGCATGAGCAAGCAGCGCATCGAACATGCCTTGCAGAAGGAAGGTTTTCTGTCTGTCAAGTTCTATAACCCAAATGGTGCATTAGGCTACCATCCTGATGACGGCTATTTTGCAGGAAAGGACATCACCGTTGCAAGATTGAAGAACTGGCAATTGGAAGACATATCCAAGATAGACGTGAGTGATGCTGTGAGCCAGAGCAAGCAGGTGGGCTTCGACCGCATACAGATGGTGCAGGATGACAACAAGCGTTGGGCGATGTATATCAAGCCAGAAGGACAAAAGGCATTCTCTATCTATCCCGACAAGGCGGATTTGAACCGCTTCTTCACCACATTGAAACAGGCGCAGGACACGATGGATAGTCTGAGGGTGGAACTGGCACAGAAATACTATGCGATGGCAGAGACAAAGCCTGACCTGAAGGTGGACTTGTTTGGCTGCGGTCAGCACAACGAGGTGGACATGAACCGCATACAGAAAGTGAACGTGTTCAAGGCAAAGAACGATGTCATTCTGTGTGCAGCCACCATTGATGGCGCAGACAAGTTGCAGCCTCGTGTGGTATCGCCAAGCCAATGGCAACGGATGTGGATAGCCGAAGACAAAAACGAGTATAAGAAACATCTTGCAGCAACCTTGTTTGCTGACATCCTGCAGAAAGGACAGACACAGGAGCAGACTGCATCAGAAAAGCAAGGAGAGGAAACCGAGGTGAAGCAAGAAACGCAAGTCTCCACCGATAAGCATGAGGAAGAGCATCGAGAATATCATGAGGAAGAGAACAAGCAAGCTTCCTCTGAGGAAAAGAAAGATATTAGGGAAGAGAAGGATGCGACTGTTCAAAGAGATAATAACGCTACTGTGGAAAAGAAGGAAGAAACAAAGGGTAAGCAGAAGGAAGAGAACAAGGACTCTCCCATCATGAAGCAATGGAAGGAGTTGAAAGCCAAGCATCCTGATGCTTTGCTGCTGTTTCGTGTAGGTGATTTTTATGAGATGTATGAACAGGATGCCAAGCGAGGAGCGGAAGTGTTGGGGATTACATTGACAAAGAGAAACACCCAAGCTGGTCCCTACATGGCTGGCTTTCCACATCATGCCTTGGACACCTATCTACCCAAGCTTATCCGAGCAGGAGAACGAGTAGCTATCTGTGACCAGTTGGAGGCACCCAAGCAGAAGCAAGAGGAGCAAAATACTGAGGAACAGCAGTGTTCTGGCGGTATGAAGCGATAATAATGAGGATATAAAGACATGAGCAAGAATCAGCAATATGCAGAAAGATATGCTGCCGAGGCGATGGAGCAGATGAAGCGATATGGCATCCCTGCTTCCGTCACCTTGGCGCAAGGCATCTTGGAAAGCCGTAATGGACAGAGTGAACTGTCGCAGTTGGGCAACAACCACTTTGGCGTGAAGGCTTCGAAAAGTTGGTTGAAGAACGGTGGCGATTATCTTGTCTATACCGATGACAAGCCGAATGAGAAGTTCTGCAAGTATGCCACGGTGGGTGACTCATACGAACACCATTCCAAGATATTGAAGAACAGCAGCCGCTACAGCCAATGTTTCAAACTCTCTCCCGATGATTACAAGGGATGGACAAAAGGCATTGAGCGAGGCGGTTATGCCACCAATGGAGGATATGCTGCCAGTTTGCAAAAGATTATTGAGATCAATGGATTACAGAAATATGACCAACAGGTGATGCGAGAGATGAGGGCTGAGGGTAAGAAGTTCGGCGTAGAACAGAATGCAAGAACTTCAGCAACGGTATTGTCTTCGGTAGCGCCATCCAATAATGACGAAAAGAAGCAAACAGCATCTCAAACACTTAACGGCAAATACTCATTCCCCGTGAAAAGGGACGAGTTCTTGTTTGTCACTTCTCCATTCGGTATGCGTCAAGACCCTATGGACAAAAGCAAACAGCAGATGCACAAGGGCATTGACATCAGAGCCAAGCATGATGATGTGTTGGCAACCGAGAATGGAGGCAAGGTGGTAGCTGTGAACCACAATGCCAATACTGGCGGTGGCAAGTCTGTGACAGTGGAATACGCAAGATCAGACGGAAGCAAGGTACAGACCATCTATATGCACTTGGACAGTATTGCTGTGAAGGTGGGTGACGAGGTAAAAGCAGGACAGGAGTTGGGTGTATCTGGCAATACTGGAACGCGAACCACAGGTGAGCATCTGCATTTCGGGGTGAAGACCATATCGGCAGACGGCAAGACAAGGGACGTGGATCCTGCATCGTACTTGGCGGAGATAGCGCAGAAAGGCAATCTGAAGCAACAGGCATTGTATAACGGCAATGACCTGTTGGCAAAATACAAGGAAAATAGTTCGGCAGTGGACACGAGTCTGTCACCTGACGATTGGATGAAGAAGCTGTTGTCATCTGAGGACGCAAGCACAGGATTGTCAAGTGCAGACCCGATAATGGGATTGGTGACTACCATGTATAGCAGTCTGCTTGCCCTCGCTGTGCAAATAGACAGTAAAAGCGAGGAAGAGCAAAAAGCGCAAATCTCAGAAGCTGTAAGCAAGAGGCAGGTGGACTTGAAACCGTTGATGCCGACTATGAAGGAGTGTGTGCTGAGTGTTGGCGACAATGGAAAGGCTGTGTTGCAAGCGGACAATGGCACTACCAAAGTGACGAGAGAACTGACCAATGCGGAGTTCTGCAGATTGTCACAAGTGTTGGGTGATACCAATCTAAGTAACGAAGCCAAGAAAATGCGTATAGCAGGAATGGTGAATACTATCGTGCTGACGCAACAGGCATCACAAAACTATGAGCAAGTCCTGGAACAGCAAGAAGCTCAAAGTCAGACAATGCAAAGAAAGTAAGGACATGAAGGAAAAAACAAAAAGATTGTTAGCGGTTGCGGTTCCTCTATTGATGGGATTGTCGCTATTTACGGCAGTGGCATACGGTGCCTATTTGTTGGGCGGAGTGTATGCAGCTGTCGGATATATCGGGTTCAATGTTATGGTGGGAGTCTGGCTATTTCGGGAAATCACCAGAGCATCCATGATGGATGATTGACATTTGGAAATAATCAGATACTTGAATGTTCCACATCTTGGTCGATTGAAAACGAATAAAAAAGTATTTGAGCTATGATTAAATGTAACGTAAGTGTGTGCGGAACCGTCAGCAAGGCTGCAGTGGTTCGCAATGGGAAGGACGGAATGCCGTTTACTATATATTCCGTAGATGTGGTGATACCAGCCAAGAAAGGTATCAACAAGACGGTAATGGTAAGCTGCATCATGGATGGAGATTGTGCCGAAGCTATCGTTGTGGGCAATCGCATCGATGTGAAAGGTGTGCTGACCTTCAAGACGAAAGACGATAACCTGTATTTCAACTTGAAAGGAATCGAAGTGAGCCAGCCTGCTACAGAAAGCAAGGATGGCATCGTGGGCGAAATGGAGTTCAAGGGCAAGATTGGCAAAGACATAGATATGAAGAAGGACAAAAATGGGAAGGCTTTCCTGATATTTTCTGCTTTCAGTGCAGAGAAGATTGGAGAAGAATTTGCCTTTACATGGGTGCGCTTTGTCCGTTTCTCGGAAGAAAGAGAGGAATGGTTGCAGCCAAAAGCCACCATCGAGGCAAAGGGCGAGCTGGAAATCTCGGTGTATAACGACAGGCTCAACCTGGGCTGCAAGGTGGCGGAGTTGAGCCAGTGGGAAAAGAAGCCGTATCACCCTAACAATTAGCAAGTATGGCATATTACAATAAGAGTCCACAGAATAATGGCGATGGAAAAAATGCTGAGGACAGAGCCTTGGACACCTTCGCAAACATGATGATAGAGAAGATCGAGTCGTTGGGAAGCAAGGACGGATGGCAAAAGCCTTGGTTTACGGAAGGAACATTGAGCTGGCCGAAGAACCTGTCTGGCAGGGAGTATAACGGTATGAATGCCTTGCTGCTCACCATGCTCTGCGAGAAGAAAGGCTACGAGTTGCCAGTGTTTTGCACCTTTAACCGTGCAGTTGGTTTGAACTATCAGACCGACAAGCAAGGTAACAAGAAGCAGATGACGGATGCTAATGGCGAGCCGTTGCCCAAGGTCTGCATCAATAAGGGAGAGAAGAGCTTTCCCGTGATGCTGACGAGTTTCACCATTGTACACAAGGAGACAAAAGAAAAGATACCCTATGACGACTACAAGCGAATGAGTGCTGAGGAGCAGAAGGAGTATAATGTCTATCCGAAGTTGAATGTGTACCAGGTGTTCAATGTGGCACAGACCAATCTGAAGGAGGCAAGACCTGAATTGTATACCAAGTTGGAAGCGGAGAACAAGCCCGAAAAGGCATTGGTGAAGGAAGGTGACATGTATTCGTTTCCTGCTGTTGACCAGATGTTCAAGGAGCAGAGATGGATTTGCCCCATCAACATCGAACACCAGGACAATGCGTTCTACTCCATTTCCCGCAACCAGATAACCATTCCTGAAAAGTCACAGTTCAAGGATGGTGAGTCGTGGTATGGAACAGCGTTCCATGAGATGGTTCACTCGACAGGAGCGGAAGATCAGTTGAACCGTCTCAAACCACAGTCGGGCTTCGGTTCCGATGAATATGCACGTGAGGAACTGGTTGCAGAGTTGGGCAGTGCGTTGGTGTGCCAGAAGTATGGCATGACCAAGAATTTGAAGGAAGACAGTGCCGCCTATCTGAAATCGTGGCTCGGCAGTCTGAAGGAGTCGCCAAGTTTCATCAAGACCACCTTGATGGATGTGAAAAAGGCAACGTCTATTCTCACGCAGAGAATTGACGAGGTGGCATTGGAAATGAAGGAGTTGCAGAGTGAGGATGTATCGGTTTCGAAAAAAGATAAAGAAGAAAAGGACATGAAGCAATCTGCATCATCAAATGATAATGAGCAGACTGAGGTAGAAGAGGAAAAAGTCGCACGGTCTGCGTTCCGTCGGTAACGAGTCAATCTGTAGTAAACATGCAAAAATCCAAGATGCGCACATATATAATAATGTGTAAGCATCTTGGATTTTTCGTTTTGGGAGTTTTATTCTTCCTTCTCATCATCTTCTTCGGGTGATAGCCATTTCTGCCAATCTTCCTCATCGATGGTGAGGTCGTTCATTTCCCAATCGTATACGAGTTCAGGCATTGGGTCACGAGAGTAAGGGAAATGGATGGTATAGCCAATTTGTCCATAGGAGACATGGAGCGGAGTGACGCAAAGGTCTCTGCCGAAATAGCTTCGGGTGGTAAGGTATTTGCGCCAGTCGAAACGCTCATTGAGAATGTTTCGGCATAGGCGGTTGAGGTATTGCTCTATTGTCATACGGCTTGAAGTTCCAACTGTGAATAATATTGTCTGAACGCCTCGTAAAGGTCAGCCATCATTACTTCGGCTTCCTCCATGTCTTTGACTATATCGGCAATGTGGTAAGGTGCACCATTTTTGCCGTGACCGTCAGAGCCAATCCAAATGTACGCTTCCTCGTCAACATCAAAGTTCTCGTAATACTCATGGATATTGTCGATGAAGGCTTCCATATCATCGTCTTCAAGTTCCACGCTGAAATTGAAATCTTGACCATAGGAAGTGTATTTGGCGAAGTTTACATCTGTCTTGCCATTTTGTGGCTCGGAGAAATCAACGCTCCATCCTAATATCTCGGCTATCTCAGTTATCTTTTGCTGTATCATATCTTTTGATTTTTAGCAGCCATAGGCAAGAAGCCTACGGCTGATGAATGGTTTAAACTTCTTCCCTGTCATACATGTCAGACAGAAACGACTGCAATCTCTCGTCGGGAATGTTTCCGATTGGGCAAGGCTTGAAGCTCTTGTCCTGCAATATCGGTATCTTGGGAAGGTTATGTCCGACATCTACGCTGATACTCTCCATTTCCTTGATGGAAGCATAGCCATATTCTGTATCGGCAAGACCGACAACGATAGAGAACAGTGTGAAGTCATTGCCTTCCGGCTGACCTTCCAATACATACCAACGGACTTTGCCGATGAAGAATACGCATTGGCAAATGGCATCCTTCTTCTTGCCATCCTGTGAATAAAGCGGATATTGCTTCAACTGCTCCGCCAACTGAGGTGTAATCAATCTACTTGTCATAGCTATATCTATTTATTTGGTAAATACTCTGGTGAAGATGGATAGTAGAGTTGCTGCTCACGCAAGGCTTCAATGGCAGCATGCGCCAAGGTGCAAGCCCATTCATTGCGAAGGTCATAATAGCCCTTCTGATAGTTTATAGATAACTGCTCCATGAAAGCCATCATCACCTTGAACTTCTCGTTTACAAGAAAGCGGTGGTCATTGGCAAACTCTGCACCCACCTTGGATGCGGAACACATCTTGCCGTTCACGAAGCGTGAAAAATCATTGGCAAACTCCTTGTCTCTTTCGTTAATCATATTGTTCATATCTGTTCGGATTAAATTGTGAAACTTCTTTTTCTTCCCTATTCTCGAAGCCTTTACGACTTCATCGAGGAAATTGATTTTACGTGCAATCAAGAGTTCGGACATGGAGGCAGACAAGACAAGGAATTGGGAGATTATTTCATTGGAATACCCCAATCTTTGATTGGTGGAAGGCTGCTGATGAAATAACCTGCTAATAGCAAGGCGATACTTGACGGTCTGGTGGGCTGAACTAAATTTGCTAAGGAAAAACAAGGGAGGATGAAGGGGTATGGGAGATGTGTAGTGACTAAAACTGGTAAGATTACCGCTTTTTGATAATAGAGAGATCTGTTAGAACCGGCATATACAGTTCGAGCATTCCCGTTTTTTGTCATTTGTGTCACTTTTCGGGAATTGTATTTCTGAAAATATCCCTGTTCAATCTTCGCACTATGTTAAATAGTGTTGAACAAGATGAAATATTGAACAAAAAGTTCGTTCGTTTAAGTTTTGTTCATTATCTTTGCAATGTTCAATCAAATTGAACACAACTGATATATTGAACAAATAACATAAAATGATGGCAAACAATATCATAATAAACCAAGCATTGGATGCTCTTAGAGCAAGCCTTCCTGTGGGGGATGTTGTGTCAACAACAGCCGTCAAAGTAAATTGTACCAATGAAAATGATGTCACTGTTAAGATCATGAATGTAGATTTTGTGTGTCATGTAAGGGAAAACATAACCAAGGCCACATTAAATCCGACATTAGCTACTATGCAAACTATGAACAATGACAAGCAGCAAATCTTGCTTGTTACGCAATATGTCACGCCACAGGTATCAACAGAATTGGCAAACAGAGGCATCAACTATCTGGACTGTGCAGGAAACTGCCTTGTCAGATATACAAAGGCAGGGAACTTGATTTTCCAAATATTTAATCAAGGAAGGAAAAATACAGAGTCCAAGGTGAAAACCTATCCCGTATTTCAAGATGCAGGATTGAAGGTCGTGTTTTATCTGTTGCAAAATGCAGACAATATAAAGAAGCCTTATCGAGAGATAAAAGAGCAAATTGGTGTATCTTTGGGAAGCGTGAAAAACGTTTTGGATGAACTTGCAAGACGTGGTTTTGTTTGTGACACTAAAAACGGGCGCATAATAAAAGACAAGAAGCAACTGCTTGACTTATGGGTTAGCAATTACAATGAAGTATTGAAACCCAAATTGTTGGTAGGCACAATGGCATTTAGAACAGAAGAGAATAGAAATGAGTGGAAAAACATTGCATTGCCAAAGGGTATGTCATGGGGAGGAGAACCAGCCGCAAACTTGACGGATGGCTACTTACAACCAGGACTTTTCGACATATACACGGAAATACCTGCAGCACATCTTATACGAACAGGTGTCGTCAAGCAAGATGCAAATGGGGAAATTCATCTGTACAACAAATTTTGGAATTGGGAAACTGACAACAGAACAGTTCCTGCTATATTAATCTATGCAGACTTGATGGGTAGTGGCAACAGTCGCTGCTTGGAGGCTGCGCAACGCATATTAAGGAATGAGCTTAAAGATTTCGAGTGAAAAGATAAACAATCCATTCCTCGTGGACTTGTTGGAGAAGCTTGCAGATAGCTTCCGTAAAATGAATCATGACTTCTTTATCATAGGAGCCACCGCCAGAGATATAATCATTCAGCAGATGCTGAACACGTCATCACGTAGAAAGACAAGAGATTTGGATTTGGCTATAGCTGTTCCAAACTGGCAAGAATTTGACAAAATCAAAAATAGTTTGATTGCGGATGGTTTCGAGAAAGACAAGGCAAAACACCAACGCTTCTATTATGGTGACTATGAGATAGATGTTGTTCCATACGGATATGTCGCCAAGGAAGATGACAACATCTATTGGCCACCCGAAGAAACGATTGCCATGTCCATAAAAGGGTTTGGCGAAGTGCTTTCTGATGCGATAACGGTTAGTATTGATGACAGATTCACTGTAAAGATAGCTTCTTTGCATGGATTATTCTTGCTAAAGTTCAATGCTTGGATGGATAGACATCTAACCACAAACAAGGATGCAGAGGATATGTCGTTCATATTGGATAACTACTTTATGGCAAACTTGAATCGAGAAACGTATATGGAAGTGTATGATTGGGAAGATTTTGACGAATATGTGGCTGGTGGCTATTGGCTGGCAAACGATTTGGCAAAGTTATTGAACCGAGATCAACTTGCATATTATGCAGACAAAATTGATGAGGAATTGCAGTTGGAAGAGAGAAGCTATTTGATAAGCCAAATTCTCAATTCACAATCGGGTTTGAATTATGACCAAGTAAGGAGAACATGGCAAGTCATTTCTGAAGTGTTTCGCTCTGCTGCAGAAGAAAGGGATTTATAATGATAGATATAAAATATTGTAGTCAAAAAGGCTTATGTGATACAAACCAAGATTTTATCTTTTGCAAACAATTACAAGATGGGAGTTGCATCGCTATCCTTGCCGATGGTATGGGTGGCTTGCAATATGGTGAGATTGCAGCAGTCACTGTTGCACAAAGTATTTATAAAATATTGGCCGAACATAATTCTGGGGATATAAGAGAACTATTAGCCAAGGCTTTTGAGCAAGCAGACATTGCAGTTGCAGATAAATGCAAGGCTCTTAGTTGCAAAATGGGAGCAGCAGTTACCGTCTTATACATAAAAGATGATACTGCCTATTACGCATGGCAAGGAAATGTTCGTCTATATTACAAAAAAGAGAAAGGTATACATCAACTTACTGAAGCCCACCAGAAGGAAGGTGATAATTGTACCTTTCTGACTCGTTGTGTGAATGGAAGAGGTTTCCGCAACCCTATATCCATTCAAGAAACGAAAATATCAGACATGGACTTGTTGTTTTTATGTACAGATGGATTTTATCAATCCAAGGATTGCATAGATTCTGTTATAGTAGAAAACAAATTGCCAAGTCGTATAGAATACTTGGAAGATGATGCATCCTGCATTCTCATACAGTTGCATAACCCTTGATAAGATAAGAGATATGGCAAAGAAGAAGCATAAAGGACATTACTGTAAGATTTGTGGTGAATACAAGCCGAACGAGTCATTTTCGGGGAAAGGTCATGTCCAACACATCTGTAAGGAGTGCATGGGTGAGATGAAGAAAAGCAACAAGAAGATTTTGGACTTGCCTTTCGGGGACAATGAGTTTGAGATCGTTGATGCCGATGAATATATCGATACTATTTTATATGGCAACAACGAAGAACGAGAAAACAAGACTTTCAAGAAACTCAGCCGTGAACAGAAAATGGTGTTGAAAGCGATAGTGCAAGATGAAGTTACGTTCTATTGGCAAGCCCATCGACAGATACCAGTAAATGACAAGTTAAAACAACTCAGAAGTTCTGTCAATACTGTAGTATATGAACAGTTGGACTTTGCCATAAAGGATGACACGATGTTCAAAGCTTATATACAAGAGCAAGTCATCACTGTCATAAACAAGATATTGCGACAGGAGAAAGAACAAAACAACCAATAGCAGAAAGAGCCCATTCATCACGAACGGACTCTTTCTTTTGATAATCATTGTTTTGCAGATTACCGCTTATCGTATGAATGATAGTAAAACACATTTACTGTGCAAATAGTCTGACAGCCGTATGACGGTTGACTGCAATTGGTGAATACTTATCAATACCGCCCTCGCTTTTTGATATTATCATGGACTTGTCAATGCCTCTTACCACAAACTGTTGCGTAATATAATCAGCTCTTGACTTGCTGAGAGGATTGTTGATGCCATCGTTTCCTGTGGCACTGTCGGCAGCACCAACAACGGAAATTTTGAGATGATAAGCCTTTGCTACACGAGCAAGCTCATCCAAGTTTGCCATCTGTGAAACGTCAACCAACTGTTTGGTTCCAATCTTAAAAAAGAAGAAAACTGGCGAACCGATGCACTTGGTTCCACCTGTCATTTCTGCAACGTATTTGTTCCAAGAAACAGAATCGGAAACAGAGAAACTATACTCCAGAGAGCGGCTTGTTTTTGGTTTTCCCATGCCATTCCAATCCTTGTGAGCCAATCTTGCACGGAGTGAGTTCAAACCGCTGTAGTCATTTTTCGGGTAGATGCGATACTCCGTACTATCCGCATAATATGTCAGGCGGTCGGCATAGGCTTTCAGCAATCCTTCAATCTCCAAGATCTTTCTCATTTCAGCGATGGCATTGGCATCCTCCGCATGAGCTTTGCTTAACTTTTGGTTGCGAGCCAACAAATCATTGGTGTAATCTGCCAGCCATTTGTTCTGGTTGATATAAGGAGCGGCATCTACAACCTTCTTCCAACCGACCTTCCCGATATTGAAAGTCAGTCCGGCAGACAAGGTGAACAAATTGTCACCAAACTTATTGGATGCGCCAACACCATCAAAGTCACGGAATGTGGTTGCGCCACCCAATTCCATGTTGACCGCCAAACGCTTTGTTAAACGATATTGTCCAATCACACCATAGTTGATGACAAACGGACTCTTGCCGTTATCCTCGTTATGGATAATACCGCAACCTGCATACGGAATGAATCCCCATCTTTGTGTGATGGCATGGTCTTTGGCAAAACTGTTGGTCACATTCCAAAGAAAATCCGCATGAACCATCTTGTAATCACGGACATTCTTGCTGGCATCCTTGAACTGAAAACCTTGGAAACTAAACCGTCCACCAATCTCTGGCGTGAACCATTTTCCTGCCTCTATTGCCATGGAAGGTTTCATCCTGTCGAACAAGTTCCCTTTACCATGCGGCTTTCCTACAAAGGTAGATATGCCACCAGACATACCAACGAACCAGTTGGAAGACCATGCGGAGGGTACAGTCACCTCCTTGAGATATGTCGGCTCAATCTGTCGAAGCATATCCTCGTTTATGCCAGACGGTACCCAATCATCCGTGCCATCATCTATTGTCTCTGCATTGGCGTGTAATTGTCCGCATACGCACAATGCCATCATAAATATTGCTTTTCTAATCATAGATTTCAATTTGTCGATTATTTTTTCTATTAACGCTTTCTACTCTTGCTGCCTTTCGGTCGCATCATCCTGTTTGCCATCGCAAGGCAACGGTGCGCCCAACGCCTGTCATCCTCGTCATCGTTGCGCCCCCATTTCATGTCATTGCTGCCACCGCCTCCGCCACCTTGCCCTTCGGCAAATGTCGTGGCTTGGTCGATGTAGCCAAGGTATAATAAGGTGGCACAATGAAGAACTTCGGCAGTGTGCTCGGCTATGGTTTCCAATGGCGAGCCGTCAAATGCGACTTTGATTTCAGGTGACAACGATGCCATCTTGGAACGGTAGTCAGTGACCATGCTTTCCAACATAGCTGTCTTGATAAGTGTGCCAGCACCAGTCTGAGCTTCACGAGAGAACTGCATGGCATCCTGTCGAAGCGTCTCTGTCCGCTCCTTGACAAACTCCATGTCCTTGTTCAACTCATCCAACTGCCGGTCAGCCACAGCGAGCTTGTCTTTCTTGTCTGCCAGTTTCTCATCAACGGAAGCCAACTCATTTTGCAATTTTTCCAACTTCTGCGACAAGATGGAACTATCTCCTTCCTTGTTAGCAATCTGCACCTTCAACTTGTCAATCTCCAACATCTTCTGATGTTTCTCTTCTTCCAGATGTTCCACCATGGAAGAGAGACCTTTCACACGACGTTCTGCCAGTGCTATTTCCATCCGAAGATCGCTTACAGCCTTGTTAAGGTTGTCCAGTTCCTCTTCCTTTGAAGAACATTCCTCGGAAAGGTGCTTGCGGTATTCCTCCGTAGGTCTGTGTCGTTGCCGAGTCTCCGTTTGGCTCGTTCCACGCACCAGTCCCCAAGGCTCATTGACCATCGCCAACTCGTCATGAAGTTTCGATGTTCGTTGACTATACTCCCGATTGTTGGCACCTGCAAAGATTTCCTTGAAGGCAAACTTGCCGTCCTTTATTGGCAGTAGAACGCAATGGATGTGTGGTGAAGTCTCGTCCAAGTGTACATAGAAGGCAACGATGTTCTCCTCACCATACTTTCCTGCGACAAAATTATAAATGTCCGTCGCCCATTGCTCAATCTCTGGCATACGATTGACGGTATAATTCTCCTTGTTGTTGCCGGGCTTGAAGACCACCTCTTGGTTACCGAAGGCAAGCTCACGCATCTTCCATTGTGAACCGCTGAAGATGAAGTCCGCCACCGTTCTGAAACGTGGCTCTGTCAATCCCTCATTTTTGTCCTTGATGCCACGAGCAGCCAAGTTCTCAGCCATCATCTGTGGGATGGACTTGCTCTTGTCGATAGGTGCTATCTTACCTCCCTTGGAAATCTGGAAGTTCAGATGCTGTCTGCCGAGGTCATAGTTACCCTTGGCAATGGCTACCTGCCAAGCCCGGTCGCTCCAGTTTCGTTGGTATTCACGGCTGAGAGCGGCAGCGCATCCCTTACGTCCCCTGACGTTCAAAACCTGCTTTGCTATTCTTTCCATATCTCTGATATGCTTATATGTGTCAGTAAAAACAGAGTCCCAGCTTGCTGCCTTGGTGGACACTCTCCCGAAGACTGATAGGTCGTAGGGGTAATGAGTTACCACACTCCCTAAATTCGTGAACAGCGGGCAAGCCCGATGCGCTAAAAAAGGCAAGACACAACGAGTGCGCTATGCCAGTGCCGAACCGTGAGGTCTTAAAAGGAGAATGTCCGTAAGGCAGCTACAAAAGAACAGAATGAACTCTATTTATGGTTGTCCGCTTTAGCATTTATAACTGGCTTGGCAGCAGTCTCAACTGTTGAGGTAGGACTGCAAGCCTTATAAGCGGAACACAGGGATTGGAAAAGGCTCATGTCTTCAGCTGTGTTCAATTTGACGTAAGCAGCCTTTCCATGACTGGCGATGTCGGGCAGTTCTTTTATCAGAAGAAGTAGCTGAAACCAGTCTCGACTGAGAACACGAGTGAAGAACTTGAAGATTGCGTTACGCAACTGAAGTTTGTTATGTTCTTCCTCATCTACAAGAGGCATACAATCCACAAGTCTGCCAATCATGCAAGTGGCAATATCATCAGATGAAAGTTGGTTGTCAGATGATGTAGAAGCAGAGTTGCTTTCTTGCGATAATGCTACTGCACCCTTTACAATCTGGCCACAGACAACGGCAGTCTCTTCTGTGGTGGAAGTGCCATTGAACCAACTGTCCATTGTGAAACGGATGATTGGTTCCAATATGCTATTTCGCATTGTCGGAACGTTACCGTCCTTCATGCCGATCATCGTGATGATGGTGTATTTCGTTTCAAACTCCTGGCAGTGTATCAGCCCATGTTCCGTTAATTTTTCGAGAAACTGACGCACTGTGGCACGATGCCAATGCCAGTCCTCCGCAAGTTGGGTTTTGGTTGTGATAAACTGAAAATCTTTCAATTCGTCTGCCACTTCCTTGCTTACGGCTTTCGGCATGTAGTGTTCACAAGCCTTGTCCAGCAGATAACAGAATGCCTCATGCTTGGAATACCGCTCGTTATGTCGGTCCTGGAGAGATGTCAGAAAGCCGACAGAGAGGCTTACCTTTATATTTTCCTTTCGTATATGTTTCATTGATAATGTCTCGTTGATGTTGTGAAATAATGATTCTCATTTAAGACTGAGTGTTGTAGAATGTGCCAGTACCAAGTGGCATTTTCCAAGAATGGACTAAAAGTAGAAGTTTACGATGTCCTCAGGACATTGCGCCAAGTGTCTGCCACTGTCAGGACATTGTGCCTTGAAGATGACCTTTGAGGACGGATAGTAGATGGATGCCACCAAGATCAGGCCTACCATTACCCCCAATGTGTACAAATGGGGAGTGAACATGAACACCAATGAGGCTGTAAAAGCGATGGCACATGATTTCCTGTTGTCATGCAACCTATGCAGCAGATTGTCTGCATAGGAGAACTTGAACAGCAACAATGCCAACAGTGCCGTTACATGAGCACCAATCTCGTTGGGCTGTACTTGATATACCACGAAACTGAACACCAATATTGCCATCAGTAACAGCAGTGTGTACAGTTTCCGAAAATTATGCGAAAACACCATGCGGAGATAAAATCTCTGCATCATCCGATTGTTCTTCCTGTAGCACATCGTTGATGCCAAGAGAAGAAACATAGGGAAGAAAAGAAAGATAATCTTGAATACCATAGATCAAATTGTAATGTAAAACGGTCAATAACCTTCGAATAGCTCCAACTCAATAATTCCATAGGTGGCTTCCATGAAAAGTCGCTCGACATCTGCCATTGTCAAAGCATTTGAAGCAAGGCGTTTCTTGAAACCAGCATCCTTTCTCATAAGAATCTTGGCACTTCGGTCAATGTCAAGCAGAGGAATATGCCACTCCTGCCCACGGACATAATCATTGTTGGAATGACAGGCTCGAAGAGTCAGGCACCGACAGCAGATGGTCTGCACCATGCCATGCCGTGAAACGGCGGTGTCTTTCCAATGGAACGAACTGCCAACGTCTATCCATGTGTGGCATTTGTGGATGATGTCCACGATGTTCTGAAGCTGCATGTCGCTCATAAATGGAACGTAATGTCACATGAAACACATCAGCATGTCCGCCTTGTCACGCTTGTACTTGAAGAAGCCTGTCCTCGCTTGCAGTTCCATGTCGTGGCACAAGTCACCGTACATGAACTCCAAGGACTCATAGATTGTCACTATGACGGAGTGGACATTTCCATTGGCATCCGTACTGGCATTCATCTTGTACATCCGCCCGAAATTAGGGTTGGAGAAGGCACAGCAGAACTGTCCGAACTCTGTATGTACGGAAGTCACCTTATGGTAAAGGATGACCAGTTCCATCTGGTCTTCGAACAGGTTCATCACCTCTTCGAGAGGACAAGGCTTTTCCAACTTGAAGTCAAGCAGGACATATCCGTCTTCATAGACTGGCTGTTCCATGCGCTCCTGGTTGATAAGCTCTGGCAACTGCAATGGTGCAAGTGCCAGGAAGTCGTTGAGAAATTTATGCAGCATAACTATTGTGTTTATAATGAAGAAATGTATAGCTTGATGAACATATCTGGTAACCCGTCTGTCATATTCTTGTCCATCTGCAAGGAACGGCTAAGACAGGCGATTGTGCCTGAAGCATCTATTGACAGTTGCACCAAATCCTTTCGCTGATTCTCTGAAAGCATCGCCATTCCGAAGTCATCAATGGACAGGAATGGTTGCAGTATCATCCAAAAATAGGCAGTCCGTTGTTCAGCGGAAGTAACCTTTCCACTCTTAATATCAGCAACGCAAGTCTGCGCATTGGCGATGATTCTTCGATTGGTACGAACCGCCATATATGCCACGGCATCCCTTGCCGGTAAGTTTCCTTTCCTTGAAGATTGAGCAATCATCTTGCACACATCTTCTGTTCCACTTGTTATATGCGAAACCGACACGTCGCTCATCTCGTATAGATGAGATAGAAATGTTCTGAACAGCCTATCCTCCGTTTTCAGAAAGACGAAGAACTGTGATTGGTTGGCAATGCCTTCCTTCTTCACCTTCTCCAAGAAGAAATGATAGGTGGTCAAGATCCTTGTCTTGTCACCTTTATATAATGGTATGGCGTCCATACTCTCAAAAAACTTTGAAGCCACCAAGGAAAGGCTGTCCGTTTCCTTCTTACCTTTATAAGGGGAGGCGTTCATCTTCAACAGGAGCACATCCTTGAATGTCCTTCGCTTGGCGGTAGCTATGCGCATAAACTCGTCACGGATGGAGTCATGGACATTGGAAAATTCTTCCATCGGAAACGAATGTGCCTTTTTGATGGTGTCTCGCATCAGACAAGCAGAAACCGAGTCTTCTAAAGTACGCCATTTGGAAATTTTGTCGGCAAGGTGTTCCATAGACAAATCCTTGTCTGATTTCATCCTTGAAAGGAACACCTTTTGCGCATCCAATGCCTCTCTTGCATCATGGAAAGATGATTCACTGGCATTTTTTGAACAGGATGCCAGCAAAAGAATGGCAAGTATGATGGCAGACAACATGGACATTTGTTTTCTACCATCAAAGTATGATATGCGAAAACTTGAAGTGCAAGATTGTTTGCATTTCACCCTCGATCGGCTTTTTGCCGCAGATATGATAATATTTATACTTTCCATTTCGGACTTTATTTGAAATTTTGGTGCGAATTTACGACTATTTATCGGGTATTCATTCAAACCAAATCAAACTTTATGTTTTATTCTAATTCATACTTTATAGCATGATATGAAATGATAATATATCCAAGAAAGTGCAGTACATCAATCTTTAATTAACTATAATAATTATCAGAGTATGATTATACTTTGATGGAATATAAGTATCTTTGTCGGCAAATTACAAATCAGTGTATAATAGCTATGGCAAAAGTAGGTTACATATTTAACTCGGAGCAGTATGACACATTCACCTTTGACCGGGCTTGGATGGAGAAGTATGGCTGCTGCCGTATCATAGAAGATAGTGCAAGCCAAGAGAAGACACGCCCAGAATGGAAGCAGCTCATGGATTGTCTGGAACGAGGTGACGAACTGGTCATCTCGAAGTTCAGCAATGCGCTGCGTGGCGTTCGGGAATTGGCGATGTTCCTGGAGTTTTGCAGGGTGAAGGTGATAAGGATAATATCCATTCAGGATAAGATTGACTCAAAGTGTGAGTTGTTCCCAAGTACATCAATAGCCGATGTGCTATTCATGTTTGGTTCGTTGTCAGAAGAGGTCGTTGCCTTGCGCAAGGCTACTGCCCATGTGGAATATATCAAGTCGGGTATTAAACCAGCCAAGAGTTCAACTCCAAAGAAAGGCATCGACCGTGAGAGGAATATCGTCAATATGTATAACAACAACTACACTATCGATGACATCTGGAAGGTCAGCGGCTTCAGGAGCCGCAGCTCGGTGTTCCGCATACTCAACAAGTATGGGGTGAAGCTGAACCGTGGCAAGTTCAGCGGACCGCTTGGCAAGAGAAAACCAAAGAATGAAAGTGATATATAAAAGGTGATTTTATGAAGAATATACTTTGTTTTGAGGGAGAATGGAAATTCAATACCCACAAAAAGCCTGAACGCTTTGATTTGAATAGCGAGCCTATTCTTAGAATGTTGAAAGAATATCATAAATGTGATGCTATTTATAGGCACATTTTGACAAAAGAGGATTTGAAACTCTATATAGAGTATTTCAACAGGAACAAACGTGAATGGAATAAAATAGACATTGTTTATATAGCTTGTCATGGTTGGTTTCATTCTATAAGTTTAGAGGGAGAGAATGGAAATGTTGATTTACAAGAATTGGCAGATATAGCCGGGGATTTCTTCCGTGATAAAATAGTTCACTTTAGTTGCTGTAAAACACTCGCTAACACCACTGAAGTTGAGCACTTCAAGTCTATTACAGGCGCAAAATTGGTATGCGGATATAAGAAGAGCGTAGATGCAATGAAATCAGCCATAGCTGACACGGCTTTACTGAATGAATTGATAACAAGCAACAAGCCAGGCAATATCAAAAATATTGCCATTAGTAAGTTTCGCAAAACATACAAATCCTTATTGAACGAATTAGATTTTTGTGCAATATAGATAAATGGTGAGCCATACTGCAACTGGTGCTTGCAGTATGGCTTGCCCATAATACTTGGCAGATAAGGCAATTCCTTATCTGTCTCTTCTGAAATCATTTCGCTTGTCTCCGTGGAAAAGGCTTTTAAGCGTTCCGCCTAAAGCCTTGAACACGAAGAACACCACGAACAAAGATACGATGTCGTCCATACGCTATAGTTTTCGTTTGTTATACTTGTGACTTGTACAGATTGATGATGTCCATCCCCATCGACTTGGCTTTTCGGCAAGTGTAGAACGTGCCGCCCTTGGGCTTGCCGTCGAAGAAAGCAATCAGTCCGCACGAATGAGAAAGCATATAATCATTTCGTCTGAGCAAGCATCCATTGAAATAGTGCTTACTCAAAAGGATAGCATCGTCCGCCTTGTCAAGAATATCCCAATAGCGGTCTTGCTCTCTTGCGCTCCACCTCTCGTTCTGACCGTCATAGGGAATGACGGCAACAAGTTTCAGATTGGGAAGTTTCACTTTCAATGAAATCACCTCCTCGGCTGCCAACATATCGAAACCGAGTGCCATGCCACAATAGAAATTGGTGATGCCCATAGCATAGAGCAGCCTTATCTTGCCCCTCAGTTTCTTCCTTATCTCGTCCTTGCGGTCTTCCGCTATCGTGCGATGTCCCGAAAAAGCCACGGAATTGGCTTTGATGTACTTTGTCTTATCCATATCACTTTGCATATTTATAGTGTGTGCGTCCCAAGAAAAGACCTCCCAATACGTTTCCGCCAAACATTTCCAACTGATTGGCAAAAATGGCATAGCTTGCGCCGGTCGTTACCACATCATCAAAAACATAGATGTCCTTGCCTTTGAAGTAGGCTTCATCAAACTCAATCACTTGTGTCTTAGTGATGCTCTTTTCCTTGTCATGGCGGTGCTCGTGTACTGCCAAGCGGTCGCCTGAAACGGATATGTGCGAATAGCCGTTGATGATGCCGCAAAGCTCGCTCACACGATTACAGAAAGCCATGTATCGACTCTCGTTCTTGGCTTGGGTGCTGGCTGGCACACATACAAACACGATGTCCTTTATCTTCTCACCACAAACTTTGATAAGATGTGCTGCGGTCATTTGCGCTACCTTCTCAAAAGCGTTGTCCCTTGCATCCTTGAACGCCCAAATCAGTTGGCGTGCAGCCACTGCGTCCTCGCCCACATTGCGAACCCTCACAGGAAAATACTTCAAGAAGAAATCCATCCTCTTGCTCAGCTGTCTCTTGATGTTGTCGTCTATCATTCTTGCCATAGTCGGAAAATTATTTGCGTTAAACTCGATTATTTATTTTCCCTATTTTCGGAAGCCTTTCGGCTTGCCCAAGGGATATTTTTCCGCCACGCAAAGGAGTTGGAAGGCAAAAAGACAAATCGGAAGCGAAAAATACGCTCTATATGCAAGGCACATAGAGGAAGATTTTTTGAAAAGCATCCATGATGCCCAATTTGGCATTTGCCATGCAACTGGTACCTTTGCGGGAAATATCCGAAGCGGCAAAGACGATGGACGAAATGAAATGGCTATAAGTGCTACTACATAAGATTACAACAAGAAAAGGGTGGGTGTGGAACTGCGCCATTGGTGCAATTCCGCAAGGGAGGGACGAAGTGCTATAAAGAGAGAATGGCTTGCCGATTATAATAGAAGGACGGAACAAAGATGCGGCAGGAGTAATTGGGAAACTCTCTTGGCATCCATGCCGAGTGTGTTTCCGCTCCAGCCTTCATGCCATGTGGCTTATTGCAGTAGCGACAGTTGGTCGCCACAGTCAAGGAGCCTTTTGGCATGAAATCTTTGTGACGGCTATAAAAAGGAAAAACATGGATTATAAAAGGAAGACAAGAAGCGAATATAAAAGATATGGGTGGGAGTGAAACTGCGCAATAGCCAGACAAGCAACTTGACGAAAGGGGTGGCATTGGTAGACAGCATGTAAGTGACGGTTGCGTCACGGATGCCGTTCGCCAATGCCATTCTGTTCGTGCTTGTCCTTCGGCAAATGGCCATTCTTCATCTTTCGGGATGTTGCTCCCGATAAATGAAGAATGTCGCTTTGACGAACTGTTGGTACGGTTTCGCAGATGGGTGGGACAAAGTAATAAAAATGGAAAGACGACCTGTCGTTTATAAAAGAGAATGGAACAAAGATGCGGCAGGAGTAATTGGGAAACTCTCTTGGCATCTATGCCGAGTGTGTTTCCGCTCCAGCCTTCATGCCATGTGGCTTATTGCAGTAGCGACAGTTGGTCGCCACAGTCAAGGAGCCTTTTGGCATGAAATCTTTGTGACGGCTATAAAAAGGAAAAACATGGATTATAAAAGGAAGACAAGAAGCGAATATAAAAGATATGGGTGGGAGTGAAACTGCGCAATAGCCAGACAAGCAACTTGACGAAAGGGGTGGCATTGGTAGACAGCATGTAAGTGACGGTTGCGTCACGGATGCCGTTAGCCAATGCCATTCTGTTCGTGCTTGTCCGTCGGCAAATGGTCATTCTTCATCTTTCGGGATCTTACTCCCGATAAATAAAAGAATGTCGCTTTGACGAACTGTTGGTGCGGTTTCGCAGATGGGTGGGGAAAAGTAATAAAAAGGGAAGACGGCTTGACGCTTATAATAGCAGTACACATGCGGTTATAAGAGTAAACTTGCTAATAGTGGCTATAAAAGTAAACATGGTTGTATGAGCAAAACAAAAGCGACCGAAGCCGCTTTGTTTATTGGAGAGAATGAAGAAATCCTATTTCTTGCCTTTCTTCGTAGGCTTTTCAGGCTCTGCCGCTGGAGCTTCCTCCTTGTCTGGTGTAGGATAGAACTTGTTTGCGATGAAGACGATGCGGTTGTGCTTGGTGCCTTGCTGATCAACCCACTCGTCTGGCTTGAAGTAGCCCTCGACGGTGAGCATGGTTCCCTTCTGCAGCTTGTCGAAAGAATCAACATGCTCGTTCTTGCGCCATGCCTCCATGTTCATGAAAGCTGATACTCTGTTGGTTTCCTCACCATTCTTCTCCTGACGGCTGACTGCCAATGAGAAACGTGCTACAGAAGCGTTGGTGAACTGACGGATTTCTGCGTTGTTGCCTACGAATCCTGTTACTACGAAAGTGTTCTCGATCTTTTTCATATTGAATTACTTTTTGAAGTGAAACTTAATTTTTACATGCAATCCAAGAGCAGGGATGTGGCACATGAGGGCAGCACCATGAAAATCGACTATAATACTCGTTTTCTGTTGGCGGTGAGGAGAAAAAGGAAGATTATCGGCTATTTTATTGGTCACAGCGAAGCGACCGCACAAGACGGATTCCATCTGTCGAAGCATCACGCTACCTTTGCATAGGAAAAATAGTGGCTTCAAAAAATCGGTAATTCAGGAAAGAACGCAAGAACACCGTAACAGCATCGTATGGCTCAATCATTTGCAGTAACCATCACCAATGCAAAACACGTTTCCATGGCGTGTGCCGTCATAAACAATGGTAAACCAACAGGCAATACACTTTTCCGCATGGAGGGTGGTCGCATGAGCATATTGACAAAGACAAGCAGAAGGAAAACCTGCTTCGAAGGCTACTCCTATTTGTAGAGGAAGGTAAGCATGAGCAACCAACTACAATCGCAATGCTGCAAACAAGATCCATCCTCAGACAAAAGGCTTCATTGTACGAAAAGCTCCAAGAAAGGCGTAGTCGCAGATTTTATCTCATACAAAGAGGCAGGTCGCCATTTGGCGAATACAACCATCAAAGCATAGCCATATAAAAGTTTATCGGCAAACGATGAAGGGAGTTTGCCGTTACATACAAAAAGGCTTTTACTGGCGGAAAGAAAAAAGATGCCTGGCGAGTATAACCTTCACCAAGCATCCTTTCCGTCAGTCATAGACAAGAACGTCATCACGTCTTTCTACAATTTCCTTGCCATTGCGCAATTTCACTACGATGTCCTCACCATAGTCTGCAACCACGAAACCTTCTGTGCGTCCTCTGTAGGGTATCAGCAGTGTGCAACTGCAACCGATAATGTCGGTCAATTCTTCGTATTCAAACATAGCTCTATAAAGTTTGTGGGTTCTCCGAATGATAAATCACCTTGCAATCCTCAACCTCAGCAGGTAGTCCAAAGGCAGGATAGTGCGAGAATGATGCGTTTCCATCTTGGCTGAGTGGAGAAACAATCTCCACTTGCCATTTCTGCATGAAGCCATCAACCATCTTGATGTCTTCATCACTCAATCCCGTAGGGTCGCCATTGATGATGTAGTATAATGCCCATGTGGGGATTTTCTCTATCGTCTCAAATCTTTCCATCAGTCAAACGTGAACTTGTTTATATAAAAATAGGTGTCCACGTTCTCATACTCATAGCCGTTGATGAAGTCCACCATTTCATCTTCGGTTCTGTCACCTTGCGAGATACCCATCTTCTCACACCACTTGGCAATAGCATCTTGGCAAGTGTCAAAGATGTCCTCACAAGCATCCTCGAAAGACTCACCCGAAGAACTCACACAGCATTCCTCTGGGAAGAAGCCTTGCTCGTCATGGACATAGAAAATGTCGCATCCACATTCTATCTCACGATAACTGACGGAAAGTTCTCCACCAAGAACTTTGTTCAGTTCATCAAAGAACTCCTCACAGGCAGACCATGCACTTTCGGTGTCAAAGGACAACAAGCAGATGTCCTCGTCTGCCTCAAACTCTGCCCAATAGATATATCCTCTTACCGATATGCCCATCTTCTCATAGTCGATGCCATAGTGTTCCGCCAACTTGTAGAGATGTACGTTCTTGGTGTTCACCTCCATTGTTTGGAGCGTGTTCCAAAGGTCGGCTACCGCCTTGCGTTCGCCCATCACCTTGTACTGAGTGTCACAAATGTTTGCCATAAGTCTTCATTTTTTTATTCCCTAATTTTGCATCTGCAATTTCGGGATTGATTAAAATTTTGTTGCCTCAAAAGGTGTCTGTGCTTTTCCTGCAAGATTCTCTGCTCAAATACGACCTGCAAGGTGGATATTTTAGCAAGAGACCATAGGCACTGACCTTGCAAGGAATATGGGTACAGACATTACCTTTGCAACCAAATTTATCAAAGCCCAGAAATGGTGATGAAGATTCTGGTAACGGAGTAACAATTAGAATAGTTGAGATATGAGAATAAAAGAGCTAAGAATGACTTGAAACAAGCGGTTACAAGTGGAAAGTAACAGAAATCATACAAGAGTTCTTACTGGCGGAAAGAAAGAGAGCGACAATCCAATACTGCACATGGCACGTTTGGGCTATCGCTCCGCAATTCGTTCAGTTCATCCAATCCATTAGTATATATATCCTAAGATGAATGAATTTATATTTGTGTATTGGCTTTGGTTGGCAGCCATAGACAAGTAACACATCTTTTTTCTTTCCGCCAGTAAAAATGGTTCTTGAAGTAGAAGTAACATGGAATATGGTTGTTGGGTAGCAAAATTTGTTGCACAGGATTTGTTTTTCATTTTGTTGGTTCTTTCTTGTCACCCAATAAAATGATGCTTACGTTTGTGTTTTCGTGTACCTACTGATAATCAAGTAGGTAACAAATAAGAAATATCATCTTTCAATGTACAATGCAGATACAACGCAGAAAGCCCCACGCCAGTGTAAGTATATAGAAAGCACTTTTGACAACGAACAATCGAATAGTCCGAAGCCAATGAGAGCTGTATATAATACACCTCATGAGGCGTTCTGCATTGCTTTGTTTTTGACTTACAGTTGAATTTGCGAAGTTCATCGATCGTCAAAACCAAAGCGTACAAAAACGCCTTTTATCATATATATGTCTGCCCAACCTCTGCCCATCGGGACTTTCGGTATGGGTATAGACGTTACAAAGGTAATACTTTTACCTTGAAAACCACTTTGTTTGGCTGCCAAAGTATGATTTCAAGGTTTGGCTTAACATTATTAAATATAAATATATCAAAGAAATCCACTTTTGCGTTATTTTTTTCTGCTAAGAAGTTTGTGCTATCAATGATTGTTTGTATCTTTGCAGCGTCAGTCCTCGCCAAGCCTCTTAACAATGCTCAAATCGTGCGAGGCGTTTTTTGTTTATACCCATTTGAATATGGCGAATCTTATTCCCTTTACAAAACGCTTTGAATCTTCAGAAAATCTCGTTGATTTGCTTGAATCTCGAGGTTTACAAATATGTGACAGAAATAAAGCCATACAATACCTTGACAATATTGGTTATTATAGATTGTCTGCTTATATGTATCCTTTGTTGAAGATGCCCAAGACAGCGCATTTGTACAAGGAAGGTTCAACCTTCAAAAGGGTGATAATGCTTTATCGCTTTGACAAGAAACTAAGACTGCTCATGTTCAATGAGATAGAAAAGATTGAAATTGCTATCAGACGTGCGGTGATGCAAATAACAGCAGATATGACAGGCAATCCTTTCTGGCTAACTGACTCTTCTTATTTCTTGGATAGTTCCAAGTTTAATGAAACAAAGCGAGCTATATTCAAGGAATATAGCAAATCTAAGGAGGAGTTCATTCTTCATTTCAAGCGAACCTACTCAGAACCATACCCACCATCGTGGATTTTAGGAGAACTGCTTACTATTGGAAATGTCAATGCCATTTATCGTAACATCAAACAAAATCGCATACGCAAACGCATAGCAAAACGTTTTGGATTGCCTATCAATGTGTTTGAGTCATGGCTCACGGTTATTGCTGTTACCCGAAATACCTGTGGTCATCATTCAAGAGTATGGAACAAGCAGAATGCTATTCAGCCTGCAGTTCCCAATAGCCCAGAAGGAGAATGGATAACGCTACCAACAGATTCCATGCGTGCTTACTTCGACCTATGCATTATCAAGTATTTTCTTAATGTCATATCTCCCAATAATGATATGCAGTCTAAAATTACATGGTTGTTCATCCGGTTTCCCGAAATAGACTTAAAAGCTCTCGGCTTCCCGCAGGGATGGGAAACGGAACCACTATGGAGGTAATAACATGTGGAATGACTACTGAACATTCGCTCCCTTACATGGTATTCTTCGTTTCCGTTCTTATAGATTTTGTAAGAAAAAAGGAGCATACGCTTGAGCGAGGTGATGTGGATTGTTGGGTCTTTTTGTGCATTGGAACTTGTGGCGCGGAAGCAAAACGGGGCTGCGGCATCGCTCAGCCATACAACTTAAACCGCAATATTTAAGACAAAGTCATCCGTCGGCTAAGAAGAATAATCTACTCGCGGCCGAAGGTAGCGCTACTCGCGGCCGCCGTTCGTGCTACCCGCGGCCGAAGGTAGCGCAACTCGCGGCCGCGAGCAGGGCCGACGCATTACTTTTCTCTTTCATAATCAGTGATATTCCATAGAAAAGCATTACCTTTCCAGTAAAAAACGATATGAACATCTCCATTATACTGAACAATATTCAAGATCCTCGTCGCAATCACCTTCAAAAACATAGCC